>CENZ01006345.1_pt1 | contig 72693 bp, 69 predicted proteins | sample 361341 | NCBI WGS metagenome assembly CENZ01 (sample SAMEA2619782, study PRJEB7988) | marine metagenome | biome: marine biome (ENVO:00000447); feature: deep chlorophyll maximum layer (ENVO:xxxxxxxx); material: "saline water (ENVO:00002010), including plankton (ENVO:xxxxxxxx)" | depth 50 m
CTTTTTGGAGCGGTGTGACCGTGCAGGGCTGATCAATCTGAAAATGATCCGTACGACCGACAATGCGGGGGTATCCCACGCGCTTAATGTGGCCGCGACAGAAGCCTCGGGAGATTTTTTGGCGCCGGTAGATCACGATGATGTGGTGGTGAGCCAAGGTTTTTCGCAGATGCTGCGCTGCCTTCGGTATCACCGTGCATCATGGGTTTATTCTGATGAGATTCAGGTTGATGCCAACGGCTTTCTCATCCGCCGGATGTACAAACCCGAGTACAGTCCGCAACTGCTGCGCTCGCTCATGTATATCAATCATCTCCAACTTTTCTCGCAAGAAATTTTTCGCAAAGTGGGCGGGTACCGCGAGGGCTTTGAGGGCAGCCAGGATCATGATCTGGCTCTTCGCATGAGCGAGGCCGTGGAGCCGGTTCACGCCGAGACCATTGCCTATCACTGGCGGATTCTTGAGGAGACCCAGTCGCGCTCCGGAGAGCAGATGGACCTAAAGACGATAGACCACAGCCAGCAGGCGCTACGCGAACATTTTTCGCGTATGGGTCAACCAGCATCTGTAGAGCCCGTCCTGCTGTGCCGTCATCCCGATAGCGAGCCGGAACCGATCGGGGTTTATAAATCCCGTTTAGAGCCCAATGACGCGTTGTCGGTGTCGGTCGTGATTCCCTGTCGCCTTGGTACCCGCAAGGTGGTCGATGGGAAGGAACTGATTTTGCTGGAGCACTGCCTGCAGGCGATTAGTCGATCATTGTCGGCGACAGACGATCGCGTCGCGGGAGGTCATGAAGTACAGATTGTTCTCGTTTTGAATGCGGAAGATGATCTCGCCAAAGCCGAGGAATCGATTCGTCGACATCATCTGGGTGGAATCGCCATTTGTGATGAGCCGGGTTTTGATTTTGCGCGCAAATGCAATTTGGGAGCGCAGAAATCAAGTGGCGATATCTTGGTGTTTCTCAATGACGATACCGAGATGCATACGCCAGGCTGGCTTCATGACGTGGCATCGCTGCTGGAAGAAGAGGATGTTGCCTGCGTGGGCGGGATGCTGCAGAACGCGGATCGAACCGTGCAGTCCTGCGGCGACAACGTCGGACGTGATTCCGCAGTGCACTACGCACCTCATCCCAATGCCGATAATGTGGGTGATGCTATGCACCGTTATCTTGCTGACCATGAGACCACTTCAGTCAGTGGCGCATTTCTGTGTTGCCGTCGATCGACTTTCGAGGATCTGAATGGATTTTCGGAGGCCTTTCCCAACAGTTTTCAGGACGTGGATTTTTGTCTTCGAGCCCGCGCCCGCGGCATGCGATGCATTACTGCGCCGGGTATCAGACTTCTGCACTTTGAATCTGCCACACGCGATGCCGAAGTAGATTTTTCGACCCTGAGCGCATTGCGTTCGTTTCACGGGCCCGGTCTTGCCGGAAAAGACCGTTACGCACTATGGCGTTATCAGCCGATCTACTTTTCCATTTTTTCCTACAATGGACTCAAGTTTCGTGCTTACCTGCTTGCCCGGATTTTTGTGTTCGCCGCAAGACGCGTGGAAAAAGCTCTGACCACCCACCCCCGCTGCTGGCGCGGCGTGCTGAAGAAAAGCGAATATCGCGTACACTGACGATCAGCCCGAGTGGCAGGCAAAAACAAAACAATAAACCACATCAAAGAACGAAGCAGTAAAAGGGGATATTAATGACTCGCGATCCGCGTTATGACGTGCTGTTCGAGCCCGTGCAGATTGGTCCGGTAACTGCGCGCAACCGTTTCTATCAGGTGCCGCACTGCAACGGCATGGGTCATGCCATGCCGAACAGTGTCGCCGGTATGCGCGCGATGAAAGCCGAGGGCGGTTGGGCTGTGGTGGCAACGGAGGAGTGTGATATCCATGCCTCGAGTGATGTCCTGCCTTACCGGGAGGCCCGGCTGTGGGATCAGGGTGATCAGGACCGTCTTGCGCTCATGACCGAGCGGGTTCACGAGCACGGCGCCCTGGCGGCGGTCGAGCTGGTGCACAGCGGGCATAACGTGTCGAACCGCTATTCGCGCCTGCCTGTGCTTGGTGTCTCGGATTGCGCCGTGAACAGTTTTGATCCGGTTCAGGCCTGTGCCATGACGCGCCGGGATATTGCGGACGTGCGCCGCTGGCATCGCCAAGCCGCTTTGCGTGCCCGGGACGCGGGTTTCGACATCGTTTACGTCTACGCCGGCCACGACCTGTCTCTTCCCATGCACTTCATCAGCCGGCGGCATAACCGGCGCACGGACGAGTACGGCGGCTCACTGGAGAACCGCGTGCGACTGACCCGCGAGTTGCTGGAAGACACCAAAGAAGCAGTCGGTGACCGCTGTGGAGTGGCGATTCGCTTCGCCGTGGATGAGTTGCTGGGCGACGACGGTATCGCCAGTGGAGCAGAGGGCCGGGAAGTCGTTGAGATGCTGGCTGAACTTCCGGATCTATGGGATGTCAACGTCAGCGACTGGGCCAACGATTCCGTGACTGCGCGTTTCGGTGAGGAGGGGGATCAGGAATCCTATGTGGCGTTTGTGAAGCAGGTGACGAGCAAGCCCGTGGTGGGTGTTGGTCGTTTTACTTCCGCTGATGCCATGGTTTCCCAGATCAAGCGCGGGATTCTGGACATGATAGGGGCGGCCCGGCCCTCAATCGCGGATCCCTTTTTGCCACGCAAGATTGAGGAAGGCCGAATCGAAGATATTCGGGAATGCATCGGCTGCAATATCTGTGTCAGTGGCGACTGGACCCAGTCACCGCTTCGCTGCACTCAGAATCCCACAATGGGCGAAGAATGGCGGCGCGGTTGGCATCCAGAAATCATTGAATACAAGGGAGAGAGTGAAAAGGTGCTGGTGGTGGGTGCAGGTCCCGCCGGGCTTGAGGCGGCGATGAGTCTTGGTCAGCGCGGCTACGATGTGGCCCTTGCGGACAGCGGGGATGGGGGCGGCCGGGCGGTGCTTGAGTCCGGGCTGCCGGGTCTTTCGAGTTATAAGCGGGTCAGCGACTACCGGTTGGCGCAGATTGCAAAACTCAGCAACGTCAGTTTCTTTCCGGGCAGCGAAATGGATCCTGCCAGCATCGCCGAGTTCGGGGCTGATCAGGTCCTGATCGCGACCGGAGCAAAGTGGCGCGCTGATGGACTGGGTCGGGTAACGCATGCGCCGGTACCTGGAATCGCGGATCATCCCGAGGTGCTCACACCGGATGACATCATGGCGGGCCGTCTGCCGGGTGCGGATGCTGTGCTGGTATACGACGACGATCATTACTACCTCGGTGGTGTGATTGCCCAGCTGCTCGCAGACGCCGGCAAAGCAGTCACTCTGGTGACCCCGGGTCCTGAAGTGTCCTGCTGGACGCAAAACACGATGGAGCAGCACCGCATTGAAAAAGCGCTGCTGGACCAGGGTGTGACCCTGATTGCAAAACATACGCTTAGCCGGGTGGAGAAAGATTGCGCCACATTCGCCTGCAATACGACCAGCCGAACGCTGTCGGTGGAAGTCTCGGCGTTGGTGATGGTGACGCTGCGCGCGCCTCAGAACCGTCTTTACTTCGAGTTTGCGGGCGAGGCGCAGGAAAAACTGGATGAGCTACCCTTTGGGATTTTACGAATTGGCGATTGCCTGGCCCCCAGCACTATCGCAGCCGCTGTCTATGATGGGCACCGAGCTGCGCGGGAACTGGATAATCTGCCGGACCCTGACGGTGTGCCGTTCAAGCGCGAGTGGTCCATGATCGATCGACCCTGATGCGCGCGGCTAGTTGAGATCGTTTGCCAGGTCTTTCTCGCGAAGGCCGGGATCGCGTTCGGCAGGGTCTCCGTAGCCGCCACCGCCCGGCAGTTCCATCAGTAGACGCTCACCGGCAGGAATAATCTGCTTGCCTTTGGTCTTCAGAGTTTTGCCGCTGGTGAGGCGAACTGTTCCTGGGGCGCCGTCGGCGCCCCCATTTCGCCCCCGTGCCGGGTGATCGACCCGGTCAAAGAGCGCAAAGATGGCAAACGGCGCCCCTTCGGCATGTGAGATCTCAATCACCTGTCCGTGCCCGCCCCGGTATTGGCCATCGCCGCCGGATCCTTCGCGGAATTCTTTGCGATGAAAGATGACCGGAGCGATGGATTCGGTAATTTCGACGGGTGTGTTGCGCACACCGGATGGAAAGGCTGTTGCCGACAGGCCGTCACGCCAGGGTCGCGCGCCAGTGCCGCCGGAGTGAAAAATAGTCACCGAGAAGGGTGTGGCGTCACCGTAATCCTCCCCGTCTAGCAGACCGGGGCCTCCCGTCATCATCGGGTTCCACAGGCTCGAACTGCCCTCAGCCGGCGCTTTGCCGGGCAGGGCATTTTCGAGGCATCCCAGCACCACATCGGGCAGCATCTGGCCGATAACATGACGAACAGCCACGGCGTGCGGCCGCGGTGCATTGAGAATGCAGCCCTCGGGTGCGCTCACTCGGATGGGATCCAGCGAACCGGCGTTGTTGGGAATGGCAGAAGCAATCACGCAGCGTACGCCAAAGGATGCGTAGGCCTGCGTGTAACTGAGCGGCACGTTGATCCCGAACGGTGAGACGGCAGAGGTACCCTCGAAGTCCACCTCGATACCCTGCGGGCTGATAGTCAGGCTCGCTTTCAGGGTGACTGGCTCGCCGTAGCCGTCTACGGTCATCTCGTGGTGCCAGGTTCCCTGGGGCAGGGCGGTGACCTCTTCAAGCACTGCCTGGCGCGATCGCGCGATGATGTCCTCGCTGATTTCTTCCAGATCGGTGAGGGCAAACTCCTGCATCATCTCGGCAAGCCGGCTGCAGCCCACCGCGTTGCCCACTGTCAGAGAGTACAAGTCGCCAATCACCTGATCAGGCTCGCGCACATTGGCGCGGACAATGGCCATGACGGCTTCCGCGGGCTCGCCGCGTTCAAAAAGCGGCAGGATCGGAACGCATAGCCCTTCTTCAAATACCTGACCGGCGTCAGGCCCAAAGCCCCGGCCGCCAATATCCACCACATGCACCGTTGAGGCCAGGAGGCCGACCAGGCGGTCACCGATAAAGGCCGGCGTGACCACCGTGAAGTCGAAAAGGTGACCCGTGCCGAGCCAGGGATCGTTGGTGACGTAGACATCGCCCGGTTGCATACGTTCAAGCGGTATCTCTTCCAGAAAGTAGCCTACCGAAGTTGCCATGGCGTTCACATGACCGGGTGTGCCGGTAACAGCCTGGGCCAGCATCCGCCCGTAAAGATCAAAGATCCCGGCCGACAGATCGCCTGCCTCACGTACGGTTGTTGAGAACGCGGTGCGGATCAGGGCCTGGGCCTGCTCTTCAACAATACTGATCAGCCGGTTCCAGATTACCTGACCCTGAATGGTGCTTAAAACGGAAGCGGTCTGCGTCTCGATGGATGCCCCGGGCGCCGATGTTGCGATGAGATCGCCATAGGCGTTTGCCTCGAGCGTCCAACCCTTGGGGACGATCAGTGTGGTCTGGTCCTCTGTGATAACGGCCGGACCTGAGACGGGATGGGCGGCGGACACCGCCTCCCGAGGCACCACCGAGCACTCGCTCGGGCGATCGGTCCCGGGCATCCAAACCATCCGCTGATGGGAGCCCTGCGCCTCTTTGTCTGACATCGGTTGCGCCTGTGCCCGGACCGTTTCGCTGACTTCGGCGGATGCCGTCAGCGACCAGGTCAGAATTTCCAGCGGGACCCCGGGAATGCCCTGGCCGTATTGGGCGCGGTAGGCGTTGTCAAAAGTTTCGGCAATCGTTCGGCGGTCGTTACCCGTCAGCGGGCGATCCGGCAGGGCGATCTTGATTTCATGCCCCTGTCCCGCATAACGGATAAAGGCGTGTCGGACCGTAGAGATCGGGGCGTCAGCGGAGCCCAGGCGCACGGTGGCCGCTGCTTCTTCCTCCATTTCTGCAAACAGCGCATTAATGGCTTGCGGCTCAAGCTGTTCCAGCAGAGTAAAGCGGCTGCGTACCACTTCGAACGCAACGGGGGCGAGCAAAAAGCCGACGGCAGATCCGACACCCGCATCGCTGGGAATGATGACCCGGCCAATGCCGAGTTTTCGGGCGACCGCGATAGCATGCAGTGGGGCGCCGCCCCCAAAAGCGATCATGGTGCGTTCGGTGACGTCCAGTCCCTTCTCAACGGCATGGACTCGCGCCGCGCTCGCCATGTTCTCATCGACGATTTCGATCACCGCCTGTGCACTGCCCGGCGCGTCGGTCTTCAACGCCTCTCCTACCGCGGTTTGAAGCGCCTGCTGTGCGGCGGTCGTGTTGAGCGGGATGCGCCCGCCTGCGAAACCATCAGGATCCAGCCTGCCCAGCACGAGGTTGGCATCAGTCACTGCCGCTCCCTCACCACCGCGGTCATAACAGGCAGGTCCCGGTTCGGCGCCGGCACTCTCCGGGCCTGCCGTGACACGCCCCAGGTCATCCACACTCGCCAGAGAACCCCCGCCCGCGCCGATTTCAACCATGTCAACGACCGGGATCTTGATCGGCATGCCGCTGCCTTTCATGAAGCGGTGCGCACGATCAACCTCAAAGGTTCGTGACAGCGGCAGTGAGCAGTCATCAATGAGGCAGATTTTGGCGGTCGTGCCTCCCATATCAAAAGACAGTACTGAGGACTCCCCGAGTGTTTCAGCGATATGCGCGGCCAGAATCGCACCGCCGGCAGGTCCCGACTCGACAAGACGCACCGGAAAAGCGGCGGCAGTATCAATCGTGACCTGGTGTCCGCCAGAGGTCATCAGTAGGCAGGCACAGCGGAAGCCTTCATGCGCCAGGCGTTCGCGCACCTCAATCAGGTAACTCGCCATCAGCGGCTGAACGTAGGCGTTGGCACAGGTAGTGCTCTGGCGTTCGTACTCGCGTATTTCTGGGCAGACTTCGCTTGAAAGACAGATGGAAAGATCGGGCAAGTGGGTTTTCAGGATGTCGCGAATACGCTGCTCGTGTGTGGGATTGGCATAGGCATGCAGCAGGCCCACGGCAACGCTTTGGATTTTTGCCTCTTTCAAGGGCGCGATAAGGCGTTCAACCGAGTTTTTGTCAAGCGGAGTCAGAACGTCACCTCGGCAATCGATCCGCTCCGTTACGGTCCAGCGCCTGCTTCTTGGGACGAGCGGCGGGTTGCGGTCGGCGTCAAAGTTGTACTGGTCGAAACGGTTCTCATAGCCGATCTCCAGAGAATCACGATGACCCTCAGTCGCAATCAGCGCAGTATTGGCGCCTCGGCGTTCAATCAGCGCGTTGGTGGCGAGTGTGGTTCCGTGGGTAATGAGTGCGACATCATTTGGCGAGACGCCTGACTTTGACAGCAGTTGTGAGATGCCCTGCATGAATCCTTCTGCAGGATTGCGGATCGTGGTCAGGACTTTGGCGGTATATCGACTGGCTCCAACCTGCAGGACCGCATCGGTGAAGGTCCCGCCAATATCAATCGCGATACGCGGCGCGCTGCTCATGCTTTCGTTCGTTGCTCCGTGAAGTGAGTCAGTGGAATCCGCGCCTGCGGGCTCACGTTTTGCGCTTGCGGATATAGGGCGGCACAGGGATACCGCTCTTCAGTCGCGGATCGGACTGCGGCTTGCCGCTTTTCAATTCAAGCGGGATGACTCCTGCCCAGACATCACTTTCGTAGTCAGATTTTTCGTCACTCGGCGGACCTTCGCTGACTTTGACCGACGCCTCGTCAAGGTCGAAGCGCACCACCGTGGTGGCTGCCAGCTCCTTGGGCTTTGATGCCCGGATGTCCTGGGTGCGACCGGGAATCAGGTGTTCGGTAAAGGCATCCAGCGCGATCTTCTTGTCTTCTCCAGTGACTTTTTCGCCGCTGCCCAGAATGACCACCGAGCGGTAATTCATGGAGGAATTGAAAGCAGAGCGTGCCACCACGATCCCATCGAGCAACGTCACCGTGATACACGCCGGGTTTCCCGCAATCAGCAGCTTCAGCATCCGACTGACCCGGCTGCCATGGATATAGGCATGATCATTGATCCGTGCGATAGCGGTCGGGATCACGAAAGGCTGGCCTTCGTCGACAAACCCCACATGACACACCGTTGCCTCATCGAGAATGGCATTGATTGTCGATCGGTCATAGCGCGCGAGTTCACGCAGGCGATGGACTTTAGTGCGTGCGGAGGGTGCCGTGGATCGGGTCATAAGTCTAAATTAAGGCGGAAGGATGGGAAGGGCCTCAAGGATGGTTCAGAAATGATCCTTGAGTTCGCGGGTTCGGGCGAAGACCTCCACCAGGGACTGTCCGCTCAGACCAATGGTTTCCTGCAGATGAGGGCTGTCGGGACGTAAAAAGGGATTGGTTCTTTTTTCCAGTCCAAGAGTGGTGGGAACAGTGGGTTCGCCTCGTTGCCGGGCAGCGTCAATGTCGTCGTTGCGGCTCAAAAGATCCGCGTTGTCCGGTTCCACAGATAAGGCAAAGCGGGCGTTGGCCTGAGTGTACTCATGGGCACAATAGATCAGCGTCTCGTTGGGCCAGGACAGAATTTTCTGCAGGGACGTCCACATTTGCTGAGGAGTGCCTTCAAACAACCGTCCGCAGCCAAGCGCAAAAAGGGTATCTCCCACAAAGCCGATGCGGGCTTGAGGGCAGTGGTAAACAATGTGGCCACGGGTATGTCCGGGCGTGTCGTGAACCGTGAAAGACCATGCGCCGAGCATCACTGAATCGCCTTCCCCAACCGCGCGGTCGATCCCGGGGATACGGTCTGCATCCGCAGCCGGGCCGATGATCTGACACCCGGTTTTTGATTTCAGCTCGAGGTTCCCTCCGGCATGGTCGTCGTGGTGATGGGTATTGAAGATAAAGTTGAGGTCCCAACCTCTGGCATCGAGTGCAGCATGGATGGGTTCGACTTCAGGGGTATCGATCGTGGCCGTGAGGCCGCTATCGGGATCGTGGACCAGATAGCCGTAGTTATCGGAAAGGCAGGGAAACTGGTGTACTTCAAGGCGGCTCATTGGTCTATCCCTTTTGGTGACCGCTGATCTTGGCGTGGAGCGGCTTAGTCGTTTCAAAAGCCGCTTTCTGCTCCTCACTGGCCTCTTTTTGATATTCCCGTTTCCATTCGTCATAGGTCATGCCATAGACAATTTCACGGGCCTCGTCATAGTCCATCTCAACGCCTTGTTTATCCGCCGCTGCCATGTACCACTTCGACAGGCAGTTTCGGCAGAAACCGGCCAGGTTCATCAAATCGATATTCTGTACGTCGGTCCGCTCGCGAAGATGTGCGACGAGTCCGCGAAAAGCGGCTGCCTCAAGTTGGGTGCGGGTGGGTTCGTCCATGTCGGCTCCCGGATGGTGTGGCGCTACGCGGACGGCGATACGGGATCCTCCGCGCGGGCTCTCTGCTGATCTGACCCGAAATGATAACAGTCGATCACACTTTTTCGAAACGAAGTACGAATGCGTTGACAGCATCGGTACAATCCTACGATGAAAAGTATGCTGATTGAGAAATCAACCATTTCCTTTCACAGGTTTATCGGATGAGCGATCTTATTTGCCGGGTAAAGCTGTGCCAGTCTCAATGAGAGCATTGAAACCCATTTTGAGAATCAGTGGCGCAAGGGCATGCCTCCTGGCATCGGCCTTGACGCTGGCCGGTTGCGCCAGTTCCTCAAGCAGCGGCATTGAGTTGACCGTCTCCCGGGGGGATGCGACCGGCGCCTACGCCGGAACCTATGCCGGCACGATTTCGCTCACCGCAACCGCCGATGTCGTTGCACTGGGTTCGGCAACCGATCAGCGTATAGAAAGCGCGTCTGTCTCGGTGACCCACGACGGGTTGGTCTTTCTCTCCGTAAGAGGGGTGACGATTAGCGGGGTCGTGGACAATGCCGGCAACTGGGGGTTGCAGGCGTCGATTGATGATCTGCGTTCCCTGGTGAGTGACGCGAACATCTCCCGCCTGAACGACGCCGGCTGTTCCCTCGGCGCAAAGGCGGCGCGTATCCAAGGGGTCATCTCGCCGCCTGACATGGCGGCCAACGTCAGCGGTACGCTGAAATGCAAAAGAGCGGAAGTGACCGTGGCGACTCTGACCACTGCGGGCACCGTCACCGCCAGTCGCTAATCCCCGATGCATAGCGCTTTTGCCGGATGTGGTTATGTCGGACGACAGGTTGCCCTGCGCGAGCTTGCCGATGGTGGCAGTGTGTCGGCAATGGTCCGGACGGTTGAGAGTGCAGACCGACTCAATGAAGAGGGCATTGTGGCCGTCAGTGCGGACCTGCAGAGTCAGTGTCCCCCGGAGAAATTTCTGGCCGGGCGCGTACTGTACTGGTTTGCGCCTCCCCAGCCTGAGAGCGATGAGGACCGGCGACTGCGCCACTTTGCTGAATGCGCGCAGGATGCGGGCGAATGGCCTTTCAGAGTCGTCCTGATCAGTACCACGGGAGTGTACGGGGACTGTCAGGGAGATTGGGTAACGGAGGATCGTGCGCTGACGCCCATCACGGGGCGGGCGCGTCGACGGGTTGACGCAGAGCGCACCATGCGGGATTGGTGCAGGTTGAACGATGTTCCGGTGGTGGCGCTTCGGGTCCCGGGGATTTACGGCGCGGGAAAGTTGCCGCTCAAGCGTCTGCGTGAAGGCCTGCCGGTGCTGGCGCCAGACCTGGCGCCATGGAGTAACCGTGTGCATGTGGAGGATCTCATCAGTGCCTGCCTTGCCGCCGCCCGAATCGCAGATCCTCTGCCGGTCTACAACATCAGCGACGGTCACCCGTCAACCATGTCTGATTTTTTCTTCAGGGTGGCAGACGCCGCGGGATTGCCTCGCCCCCCCGTGGTCGATCGTCAGGAGGCGACCGCGGCGCTCAGCGCCGAGATGCGCTCTTATCTTGCCGAGTCAAAGAGAATTGACAACACCCCGATGCGTGAACACCTTGGGGTAGACATCCGCTACCCGGATCTCGAATCTGGCTTGTCCGCACTCTTTGGGGAATGACGGTAGGTCTAAGACAGCCGACGCCCAACCAATCCAAAAAGCAATGGTGCGCTGACGGCGCCCGCCGGGTTTTGGCTTAGCGTTCGTAGGACTCTTTTCGGGAGGCTTCGGAAAGTGCAATCAGGTACTCCAGAGGGTCAGGCAGAATAGCCTCCCTGGCCTTCTCCAGAGAATCACATCCGGCATAGCTCACGGCCGAGCGAAGGTGGCCACGGATCCGGTGCAGGATGTCGACGACACTGCCGCGATAGGGCACCTGGATTTCCTGTCCTTCGGGCGGCGTTGCCAAAGCGGCATCGACCGCGTCCGAGTCCTCTGAATCATAGAGGGATTCCATCACGGCCTCGGGGGAAGTCATGCCACGGTAAATCTTTTTCTTGGTGTGTGTGGCCGGGTCCTCGATGACCCGCCCCGGGGCTTCGTCTGTTCCAGAAAGCGCGCTGCCCAGCATGACGGTATCTGCACCGCAGGCGAGCGCCAGGAAGATGTCCTTGTCGAAGCGAACGCCGCCATCTGCCATGATGCTGATTTCCCCGCCGACCTCGCACCAGGCTTCGCGGATCGCCTGAAGCTGCGGTACCCCGGCAGCGGTTTCCAGTCTCGTCCGGCATCCCCGCCCGGGTCCGACCCCCACCTTGACCGCATCGGCGCCCAGCTCGCACATAAAGCGCGCGCCGGCACCGGTAGCGACATTGCCGCAGATAAGCGGGACCTCGGGGAATTCTGCACGTAGGCGTTCGATCCCCTGTTGCATCACGAGTGAGTGGCCGTGGGCAATATCGACAAAAAGAGAGTCAGCGCCTGCTTCCAGCAGCGCTTGCGCCCGCTCCATGAAGTCACCGGCGCAGCCCACTGCCGCTCCGGTCAAGAGCCGGCCTTTGGCGTCCTTGCTCGCGAAGGGCCGTTCACGAAGAAAGCGCACGTCCTTGCGTGTGATCAGGCCGTGGATGCGGCACTCATCATCCACCAGCGGCAGCCGTTCAATACGCCCCTCGAACATGATGCGCTCCGCCTCCTCCGTTGCCACATCGGGCCCGGCTGTCTTTAGCTCAGCCATGGGTGTCATAAAACGCCCAACGGCCTCGTGGTCATGGGAGCGATCCCAGGGAATGTCTCTGCGGGTCAGCACCCCTGCGAGGATCGCGCTGCCGGGAGCCGTTTCTATGAGGATGCCATTGATCTTGTGTCGACGAGCAAAGATTCGTGCTTCGCCGATAGTGGCGCCAATCGGCAGGGTTCGCGGATGTTCAATCACGGCGCTGTGGCTGCGTTTGACACCCGCTACCGTCTCACACTGCCGCTCGATGCTCTGGCCACGATGGATGACGCCGAGCCCCCCTTCCAGTGCCATCGTCCGTGCCATGTCACCGCCGGTTACGCTGTCCATGTTGGAGGAGACAATCGGGAGTTCCAGTGCCAGCGCGGTGGTCAACTGGGATCGAAGCGCGATGAACGCTCGGGTTGCCGTAATTCCCTTCTCGGGCCGGAAGAGAAAGTCGTCAAAGGTCTTGCCGATCCAGGCCGGATCGAGAGAAGGCTTATTCATGGGAGACAGTAGGGGGGGGGTGACCGCTCACAAGGCCGGACATTGCAGGTGGATTACAGCCAGATCATAAAACCCCTGCTGCCAAGGCTCAAGAGCCTTTTAGGCTGCGGTCGGGTGCCAGCCCGCGTCAGCCCAGAGTTGGCCGCTTACCGCGGAGTTTCTGACCATAAAACAGATGGCATCGGCAATCTCTTCGGGGCGGATCAACCTGCCGAGTTGTGTGTCGGGGAGGATATTCTGCTCGACATAACCCTCAGGCATACCCTGCAACAGCGGGGTATCGACAAATCCCGGGTGAATGACCCCGGTACGCACACCATGGAACATGGCTTCTTTCATTAAAGTCGAGGCGGCTCCTTCAAGCCCGGCCTTGGTGCTGGCGTAGGAGACCTGCCCCCGGTTGCCCTGAGAAGAAACCGAGCCGATGAAAATAATGGTTCCCTGTACTTTTTCATCGGGATGCCATTTTTTGAGACCTCGCCGGTTCCGGTCAACGGCAATGCGGGCAATGGTTTCCATCGCCCAGTAGACGGGATGGATGAGGTTCACTTCCAGCACCTGCCGGAACACATCCGCCGGATAGATGTCCGCATCGCCGGTTTCCCGATCGATCTTGACTGCCAGCCTGTCCCGAAAGATGCCCGCTGCGGGAATCAGGATCTGCACCATGCCGCACCTCTCGGCGGTCTCATCGAATACCTGTGAGCGAAAAGTTTTGTCCGTCACGTCACCGGTAAAAGCCAGTGCCACATCTCGATCTGCCGCCGCGTTGATCTCTTCGGCCAGCGCCACGACGGCACTCTCGCTGATATCGACCAGAGCGAGCCCTTTGACGCCCTGATTAATCAGTTCGAGTGCGGTCGCGCGACCGATTCCGCTGGCAGCACCTGTGACTAATCCAACCTTTTCCTGAATCTGCATGCCGGCCTCCCGCGACCTTTGGCGCGACTGGCCAGATATATGCCCGCGCGGTTTGTGGATCACGGATGGTGCACTGCACCATATTTATTGTCAAATCAATCGGAGAAAAGGAGAATATTCAACTATTCCAGAGAGAAAAATTTATTTTTCAGAATCTGCCTTCACTAATCAGGCTATGGCAGTGCAACAACAATCCATGTACCAGCCGATCTCTTACAGCGCCACCCGGATCGCGAGTGCGATAAGAATGAGACCGAACAGGCGATCAAGCAGGCAGGCCCGCGCGCGAAGCCGCTCGAGGATGATGGAGTGCGAAAGCACTACAGCCACAACGATGTACCAGAGCGCGTCGATCACCCCGGCTGTAGCGGCCATGATAGCTTTTTCGGTCATCCCCGCGTCCGGACGGACAAACTGACTGAATAACGCCAGAAAGAAAAGCGCAATCTTCGGATTCATGATTGCAATGAGAAAGCCGTCCCGCGCTGCGGAGGCGCTGGCGGCCCGGCTGGAGACTTGCAGAACCTCAGCTGCTCCCGCCGTGCTGCGCAGGCTTCTGACACCAAGATACACCAACAGGGCGGCTCCTGCGTAGCGCATGCCGTTAAAAAGTGCCGGCTGCTGGGTAATCAAGAGACCAATGCCGCCCGCCGTGAGGCCGGCCCAGATCACAATCCCAAAGCCGTGGCTGATGCCGGTGATCACCCCCTGGAGGCGTCCGCCGGAAAGGGTGTTCTGCACCACCACGGCCAGACTCGGTCCGGGAGACATCGCGCCGAAAATACAAATGAGCGACATAGAGAGCCAAAGTGACAGGGGCATAGCGGGATTACCGGCAATAATGAGACCCTAGAATATCTGCTTCATCTACAACTTGCTAACGGTTCTCAAGGGCTATGTCACCGGTCACGCTGGTTCTTTACTCGCGCATTCACTGCCATCTTTGTGAGGACATGCACCTGCAGCTTAAAGAGCTGCAGGCTGAACATGGTTTTGAACTGGTCGTCCGTGATGTCGATGCCGATCCGGGCTGGGCATCAGCCTATGGTGACGAGGTCCCATTGCTTTTTGCCGAAGACGTCGAGATTTGCCGGTATTTTCTGGATCTTGAGCGCCTGAAAGCCCATATTGATCCCTAGAAGGGCAGTTTTAGATTTATGGAAAATTAAAAAGATATATATAACAATAGGATAGAAACTTATTAGGGAAAATACATAAAAATAAGTAGAATGAATACCCGTGCCGTTGTCTGGCATTTCAGACCTGCTGAAGTGTTCTCCCGTTGAAGACTATCATTTCTTTTGAGCGATCATCGCGCTTTGCGCGTCGAGTGATCTTTCTTGCCATCGTGTCGGGTGCTATCGGATCCTGTTCGAATGGTGGCCCGTCCAGTTCTAGCGGCGCCGACCAGCTGGCGACCGATGTCTCTCAATCGCCGGCCACAGCTATACCGGAAGTCAGAGATCGCCCCTTCGAGCAGGCAGTCTCTTTGCTGCGCCGTTGGGGGTTCTCCGGTAAGGTTTCCGAGGTGTATAACGGCAGGTGTGTAAACGGCAACCGTCCAGGCAAGGTTTACAGACAGGAGCCACCGGTGGGTCAGCTCACGGGAAGTCTTGGCGAAGTCAAGCTATATACGGGATGTTTCGACGTCGGTTTTTCAGTTTCTGCCGGCGGCAAAATTGAGGCGGTGCTGGATGATCCCGCTGAGCGTACGGGCGTTGCAAACCGCTTTAACCTGAAAGCCTTCAACAGTCTGGATTTCACCGTAGCGGCAGATGCGGGCTTCGTTCTCGAGAGTGTTTCTGCGAACGGATCGACGCTGGTGGCACAGGCCGGCGGGGGTTACCGCTTGCCTGAACTGACCTCGGACCAAACGGTTGCCGTTGTGTTTGCTGAAAATCCCGCACCCGCACCCGCACCCGCACCGGCACCTGCACCCGCAACAACGTCCACGATTACCGCGACACTCCTGGGCGGTGATTGCGCCATCTCGCCTACGGGTGCCGTCAGTGTCAATGAGGGGGCGGATCAGAGTTTCGACATCACCGTCAATTCAGGCGTCATTCAGTTTTTGGAGGTCGACGGTGCGCTTGAAGCGTGTAACCAGTTTGGGTGCAGTTACACATTCAACAACGTTGCCGCAGACCATACGCTTGATGTGCTCTGCAACTGACCACCGTCGCGGCGGGTATTCAGGGTTTTAGCTGGCTTTGCGGGCAGCTGATTGAAGCCAGCAGACTTTGGGGTGCGAAAGGTGGCGGCGCACGATGACTTCCATCCCGAGATACTGCCGAATTTTGTCCGGGTTAGGATGGGTTTCCAATTCAGCTTGCAACACCGTAAGGTGGGCATGACTAATAAAAAGAGCGTTCGGTCTAATCTCGTTGACTAACTGGTAGTCGCGAAAAAGTTGGTAGATGAAACTCAACATGGGATTACGCGAGGTGGTGTCGTTTAGTACCGAGGCGGTTGTTTAGGCATTAACTGTGCCAACGCTTTGCGTCGTTGATGAATGAGGTCGTGATATTGATCGATCAAGCGGTTTTCGTAGGCATTGTCGCCGTCAAAGCCCATTTCTATAAGGCGGTCTTCCAGAGCCCGTATTTCACAGAGAATTTTCCCGAAGCAGTAGTGGGCAGTATTATTTTTGATAAAAGGTGTGGGGATCATCCGATGGTTGCTTGGCAATCTAATGAAATTTTAAATACTCTAGGTAGGCGCTGTTACAGGAACATGACAACAATTGAGACCAGCTGGTGAATTATTTGAGTAAGTCGTTCCAGAGCGGTCCGGGAACCTTGACATAGCGATTCTCTGGTCTCAGCAGCGTGAGGGCAAACGCTACGAAGTCCGCGGGGCGGGCTCCAGCCTGCGGCTTTATACCGATGGCGTACTGCATAGCCAGTTCAATCCGCGTCGGGTGGTCACCGGAAGTGTCTGGGACCTGCTTTGGCTGGGGCTTTATTTTCATCCTCGCCCACAACCCGCTCGCGTCCTGGTCTTGGGCCTTGGTGCTGGCACGGCCGTATTGCAGTTGCAATCGCTCTTCCCCGATGCGACCTTCACGGCAATCGAGCAGGATCCCGTTCATATTGAAGTGGCCACGAATCACTTCGGGGTCGATAAGCGCAGAACCGAGATCTATCGCCAGGATGCACAGACGTTTGTGATGCGTTACCGTGGCCCGCTTTTCGATCTTGTGATTGATGACCTCTTTATCGGCAGCGCCGGTATGCCAAGACGCGCTCTTGAGTGTGATCACAAATGGCTGAAGGGCCTGCGAAAATGCCTCGCGACTGACGGCATACTCAGTATTAATTTTGCAGACTACGCCGAACTAAAACGCTCTTCGGTGGGTGAACATCTAAAAGCGCGTGGGCCCTTTCTGAGCGGCTTCGGTCTCAGGAGTCCTGCCATCGAAAACGTTGTGGCCACTTTACTGCCGTTCCAAGCACAGAGCGCCGATCTGCGAGCCCACTTGGCCGCAACACCTGACCTAGCAGGTTTATTAAAAAGCGATCATCTGCGCTTTCAGGTTCGGCGAATTGATTCACGGCGCTAATGCCCTAAACAGGGCATAGCATGGCCATCGTGGTACGGTTAGACTTCACTGCAACAGCGCACTTCTGAGCGTTGTACATATCTCCCTTCATCCTCCCGGAGCATCCGACATGAGCAACGATAACTCCTCGCAGAACATGGCGATTTTCTGTGACTTTGAGAACATCGCGCTCGGCGTGCGTGATTTCAGCGATGAACCGTTCAACATGAAGCTGGTTCTGGAGAGGTTGCTACTGAAGGGCAATATTGTGGTCAAAAAGGCTTATTCCGACTGGGACCGCTATCAGAGTTTCAAAGCCTCGATGCATGAGGCGGCGTTCGAGTTGATCGAAATTCCTCACGTGCGGCAGTCCGGCAAAAACTCCGCTGACATCCGGATGGTTGTTGACGCACTGGATCTTTGCTACACCAAGTCTCACGTGAATACGTTCGTTATTTTGAGCGGGGACTCCGATTTTTCTCCGCTGGTCAGCAAGCTGCGTGAAAACAACAAGACGGTGGTGGGGGTAGGGGTCAAAAGTTCCACCTCGGACCTGCTGACATCCAACTGCGATGAATTCATTTTCTACGACGATCTGGCTGGGCGTTCGGGCCCAACGCGCAAGAAGAAAGCCAAGGCGAAAACCAAGAAAAAAAAATCGGCAATGAGTGAGGATGAAAAGCGCCGTCAGGAGGCCATCGATATGGTGATGGCGACGCTGGATGATATCTTCGAGGAACGTGGCGACGGCACTCAGGTTTGGGGCTCTATGATCAAGCAGACACTGAAGCGCCGCCAGCCCGGATTCAGCGAGCGGTACCATGGCTTCCCGTCGTTCGGCGCGCTTCTGGAGGAAGTCGCCAGTCGCGGATTGATGCAGCTTCAGCACGACGAGAAGTCAGGCGGTTATATCGTCACCAGAGCGCCTTGATCAGAAGCCAGTTTTGACGTCACTCACCTTGGTTTTGCCCAGGAGACTCGAGAAGACGTTGAAGCGGTAAGAGATCTTACAGCTAAGAGAACAAGACGTAAGAGATGAGCACCAGATGAAGGGATTTGTGCCGCCCGATGCCGAGACGAATGTTTCTCAGGAACATTGGGCGGTGATCTATATGCCCGGCCGCAACCGACAGCGCTATCCTGCAAACTGCGTCAGGCTCATGGGGTCTGAAGAAGAAGCCCGAGCCGAAGGCCGACCAGCCCAACGCCTCTTTCCTGCGCGAGTCCTGGGCCCTTCCAAGTCCTCTGAAGGTCAGGAGGTCTACTACCTTGTCGAGTGGTTAGCGCCGCAATAGCGATTACGGCGATCAAGCAGTCGACGACTTCAGTGTCTCAAGCGCCGCGAGGGCCCGCTTACGGCCCACATTCGGTTCGACGAGCGGCTTCGGGTACGTTTCGCCCAGCCGGATTCCAGCTTTTTGCAGTACTTCATCGGGCGCAAGCCAGGGCGCATGCAGATAACGGTCAGGTAGGCGCGCCAGTTCCGGAATCCAGCGACGCACGTATCGGCCGTCTGCATCGAATTTTTGCCCCTGCAGAACCGGGTTGAATATTCTGAAATACGGGGCCGCGTCTGCGCCGCATCCCGCTACCCACTGCCAGCCCGCTACATTGTTTGCCAGATTCGCATCAACCAGGGTGTCCCAAAACCAGGCCTCACCCTGCCGCCAATGGATCAGCAGGTGTTTAACAAGTATCGAGGCGGCAACCATACGAACGCGGTTGTGCATCCAACCGGTTTGCCACAGTTGACGCATTCCGGCATCGACGATGGGAAACCCCGTTCGACCTAATTGCCAGGCCCTGAGCAGTGCAGAGTTATCCTCCCAGGGAAAATCTACAAACTCCGGGCGGAAAGGTTTTTCAGGCAGATGGGGAAAATGAAACAGCAGGTGGGCGCTGAATTCACGCCAGCCCAATTCGCGTTGAAATGAGGCGGCTCCCCGGCTCGGCTTTTGTCCCGAGATTGTTACCCCGGCATAAGCCTGTGCCGCGCTGATGTTGCCAAAATGCAAGTAGGGGGAGAGCCGGGAGGTCCCATCCTCGGCCGGAAAGTTGCGGTCATCGCTGTACGCAGAGGCCTTTGCGGCAAACTGTTCCAACATGGCGTGGCCGGCAATTTCTCCGGGCTGCCATGTCTGCGCGATGCGGGTTGCCCAGTTCTGCCGTGAGGGCAGCAGGTTCCAGTCCTCCAGGTGGTCTCCGTCAGGCAGATCCACCGAAAATTGCGGCGATACCGGGCCGGTAGGGGTACGCATCTTGGCTCGACTGGCAAGGCACTGTTTCCAGAAAGGGGTAAAAACGCGAAAGGGTGCGCCGCTGCGGTTTTGAATCTCCTCCGGAGAGAAGAGTAAATTTCCTTCGAAACCCTGTGCGCCGACGCCACGATCCTCGAGGGCAGAGATCAACGCCGCTTCATCCCGCCGGCAATGAGGTTCTACGGCTCGGCTGAAGAACACCGCACTGGCTTGGAGTTCAAGAGCAAGTTCGGTCAGCACACTGACGGGATTACCGTGTCTTAGTAAAAGACGGCCTTTGCGCTCTCGGATGCGGTGATCAAGGTCGGCGAGGCTGTGGTGCAGCCACCAGCGGCTGGCGGCTCCCGGCCGGCGCGTATGCGTCTCACGGGTGTCCAGTACGTAACAGGGGATAACCACTCTGCCGCCCGCTTCCGCTGCCGCGAAAGCTGGGTGATCGCTTAGTCTTTGGTCCTGACGCAGCCAGACGATAATGGGGGCGTTCAACTTTTAAAGTCTCGAGTTAAAAGAAGACAGACGGGACGCGCGGTCAAGGGTAAAACGTTTAAGCGCATGGCTTATTCACGAAGACAATGACAAAATCAAAGTGTAAATCTTGAACGCGAAATAAATGTTAAATCACCCCTTTTTTCTCGCCCTCCTTTACTGCGTGCTCATATCTGTCGTTGCATGGGCGGTCAGCCTGGCCAAGCGCGATGCAGGCGTTGCCGATGTGTTCTGGCCCTGGCTTGCCGTAGCCAGCGCCCTGGTTTATGCGCAAGATACCTGGCCGCCGGGCAGCATTGCCGGGATTACCCTGGCGGCGATCGGGATAGCTGCGCTTCGCCTGTCGGCAATGGTCATTGTGCGCAGTGCCCGTACTGGGGAAGACAGGCGCTACACAGAGATCCGCTCGGGCTGGGGCCGAGGATTCGGGATAAAAAGTCTGCCTGGTATATTTCTCCTGCAGGGCGTGATGGGTTTTGTTGCAGCGATTCCGTTGTCGGTTGTCATGACCCGCACCGGCGAGTTGCTGTGGGCAGATGCATTGATGCTGGGATTGTGGCTGTCTGGATTTGTCATCCAGGCGGTTGCTGACCATCAGTTGGCAACGTTTTCAAAAGGAGATGACGGTACTGGAGTTTTGAAGACTGGCCTGTGGCGATACAGCCGGCACCCCAACTATTTCGGGGAGTTGTGCATGGCGTGGTCGGTTTTCGGTCTGGCCCTGATTGGCGGCGGGGGATGGACCGTGTTTGCGCCCCTGCTGATGACCTGGTCCATTCTCAGATTCACGGGGGTAGCCCGGATGGAGCAGGCAATGCCGTCTCGGCGTCCGGACTATTCGGCTTACGCCAACGTCACCAGCGCCCTGATTCCCTGGCCGCCGCGGCGGTAAACGCACCGGTTCACACGGTGATCACGGTTAAACCACAGAATTAGCGATCAATTAAATTGGATACTGAAATTATGGAAGTCCAAACCAAGGGCAGCGTGCTGCTCGTCGAAGACCATCAGGACATTGCTGAACTCGTCTACGAGTACATGGAGGATGTCGGGTATGAGCTCGACTACGCTCCCGACGGAGAGGTCGGAATCAACCTTGTCGCGCAGAACGACTACGACGCGATTATTCTTGATCTGATGTTGCCGCGTCGAGACGGCCTGTCGATGTGCCGTGAGCTGCGAGAAAAAATGGGAAAGACGACTCCCGTACTGATGCTCACCGCACGGGATACGCTGGAGGACAAACTCAAGGGGTTTGAGTTTGGTGCCGACGACTATCTGGTTAAGCCCTTCGAGATTGAAGAGCTTGAGGCGAGAGTTCGGGTGCTGATTCGCCGAGGTCACTCGGCTCCGTCGGCTGAGGATACGCTCCGCGTCGGTGGAATTGAGTTCGACCAGAAGTCTCTCGTCGTGAAACGGGACGAGCAGGAGCTCATCCTCTCTCCGATCGGTTACAAGTTACTCAAAATCCTCATGGAGCGCTCACCGGGCGTGGTGTCCAGACAGGATGTGGAGCGGGAGATTTGGGGTGACATGCTGCCTGACAGTGATACCCTTCGTAGTCATATGTACAACCTGCGTAAAGTGATCGATAAGCCTTTTGACAAGTCCTATCTGCAGACTCTGCCGGGGATCGGCTACCGACTATGTGACCCGGATGCCGCCCATTAAAACGGGCAGCGTCCGGCGTTTTTCCCGGACGATCACGTTTCATATCCTGCTGGTCGGTTTTGCGGCCCTCCTCGGCACCTGGGGCGCCGGTTGGGTCATGGAAGAGCTGCTGGTCCGGCAGGCCCTCGATACGGAGGCCGAGTATTTCTGGGATCACCGGAAAAAGAACGCATCCTTTCCCCTGCCTGACACCCGTAACCTGATGGCGTATTTCTCGGATTCTGCTGATACGCCAGAGGCGTTGAGTGGTCTCGGTCCCGGCTTTCATGACATGAAGGGGCATCATCATTCCTACAACGTACTGGTCTCGGAGCGCGACGGAGAAAGGCTTATCCTGGTTTTCGAGGGAGAACAGGTTAGGGCTTTGGCACTATGGTTTGGCCTCGTACCGCTGGCGCTGGTGCTGATCGTGGTCTATGCGTCCCTATACCTGATCTATCGCGTATATCGCAGCTCAGTCTCGCCAGTTATTAGGCTCGCCGATCAAGTCGAGTCGCTGCAATTGGAGGCATCACATCATCCAGATTTTGACGTCAGTGATCTGCCCGACGGCACGGATCGGGAGATTATGGTGCTGGGGGACGCGCTAAAACATCTTGTCGAGCGGGTGAATGCCTTTGTGGCACGCGAGCGTGAGTTTACCCGCGACGTGAGTCATGAACTGAGAAGTCCGTTAACCGTGATGCGTGTCGCCTGTGATCTCGCACTGAAGGACAATGCCCTGTCAGATCGGGCGACGAAGTCGGTGACCAAGATTCAGCGGGCGGCGGTCCAGATGACCAATCTCGTCGAAGCCTTCCTGCTTTTAGCGCGCGAGCCAGATCGTGATATCGAGGCCAACATGGTCTGTATTAATGATCTCTTGGCGGAGGAGGTGGATCGGGCCTCAATTCTGTTAGAGAGTCGGTCCGTAAAGGTCAAAACCGATTTCTTCAACCGACTGCGGGTTCGAGCCCCCGAACGTGTTGTCTCGGTCCTGCTCGGCAATTTATTGCGTAATGCCTGTACCTACACTGACGAAGGCTCGGTGCTCGTTTCAATCAAAGGCAAAGAGGTGACGATCACCGACACGGGAATCGGCATGTCGAATCGGGATCAGGACCATGCGTTTCATGCCTTCAGTCGGGGCAGTCAGGCCCGTCCGGGGGGTCACGGCGTCGGACTGAATATCGTCGGCAAGCTCTCAGACCGCTTTGGCTGGCCCGTCACGCTGCGTAGCACTCAGGGTGAAGGAACAACTGCTCTGGTCGATTTTCCGGACGCGGTAACTGAGGATCTATAGGGTACTAATTTGGAAACTTCTCTTGGAAAGTCGATCACTCCGCCGTCGCGCTGGCGGGTTTTTGTCTACTGGCTCACCAATGACGATCGCTATCTTGAGCACGTCGGCGCCCACTCCCCCCGTGCTATGGATCCCTGGCGCCTTGTTCCCTTTGTTGGGATGCATCTCGGATGCCTGGGGGTGCTGTGGACCGGGATCAGCGGCTTCGCCGTTGCGCTTGCGCTCCTGATGTACGTCGCCCGGATGTTTTTCATCACGGCGTTTTATCACCGATATTTTTCACACCGCGCTTTTGAAAGCAGTCGACCGTTGCGGTTTCTGTTTGCGGTATTGGGATGTACCGCCGGTCAGCGCGGCCCACTGTGGTGGGCAAGTCATCATCGGCAACACCATATTCATTCCGACACCGAGCTGGATCCGCACTCCCCGCAAACCGACACTTTCTGGTTCAGCCACGTGCTTTGGTTCCTGACCCGAGATGCGTTTTCCATCCGCTGGGGGCAGATAGGCGACTTGGGCAAGATTCGTGAGCTGGTCTGGCTTGAAAGGGTGGACTGGTTGCCACTGGTGGCTTTTGCCGCGCTTTGTTTTTTTCTGGGGGACTGGGCAGCAGCCACTTATCCCGAGTGGCAGACGAGCGGGTGGCAGGCACTGGTGTGGGGTTTCTTTATATCAACCACGGTGCTTTACCACGCCACTTACACCATCAACTCCCTCGCACACCGGTTCGGCAAACGGCGGTTTGATACGCCGGATCACAGCCGCAACAATGCATTGCTCGCGGTGCTGACCTTGGGCGAGGGCTGGCACAACAATCATCATCGCTTCCCGGGCGCCGCAAGGCAGGGTTTCTACTGGTGGGAAATTGACCTGTCTTATCTGGGGCTTCGGCTGCTGCAGGGACTGGGCCTTGTCTGGAATCTTCGACCCGTGCCGAATAACATCATCGAGGCAGGCCGGAGCCAGCGGTGAATATCGCCGTGGTCGGGGCCGGCGTCTCTGGCCTGGTCTGTGCCCTGGGGTTGGGCCGGCATCACAACGTAACCGTTTTTGAGACCGCAAACCGCGCAGGCGGTCATGCTCATACGGTAGCTGTGCACGACGGCCGATCCGGCATTGCCATCGACACTGGCTTTATAGTCTTCAACTTTGCGAATTATCCGTTACTGAGCGCATTGTTCGATGCGCTCGGTGTCAGGTCGCAGCCATCTGATATGAGTTTCAGCGTGCGTTGTGACGTGACCGGCTTCGAATTCAGCGGATCTAATTTGAATACCTTTTTCGCCCAACGGGGCAATCTGCTGCGTGCTGAGAGCTGGCGGCTGCTGAAGGATATCCTGCGTTTTAACCGTGACGGGATCAAGAGTTTTGAAGCGGGGCTTGGGGACCAGATTACCGTGGGTGATTTTGCAAGGCAGCACGGTTACAGCGATGTCCTGCTGGATCGGTATCTGCTGCCATTGGGAGGCGCGCTCTGGTCGTGCGATACGCGCACCTTTCGGAATTTTCCGATGCGCTTTGTTCTGGAATTTTTGAGAAACCATGCGATGCTGCAGATCGGCAACCGTCCGATTTGGCGTACCGTGACAGGGGGTTCGCGGCACTACGTTGAGCAGATTGCGCGAGCGCTCGGATCGCGACTGTGTCTGAATCGTCCCGTGTCGCAGGTCCTGCGTGCGGGTCAGGGCGTCAAGCTTCTTTTTGGCGGGGGAGACAGTCAGATTTTCGATGAGGTGGTTCTCGCGACGCACGCGGATACCAGCTTGGCGCTGGTGGCTGAGGCGGAGGAAGAGGAAAGAGAATTGCTGAGCGCCTTCCCGTATCAGGACAATGAGGTTTGCCTGCACACCGATACCCGCGTACTGCCGAGAACCCAACGCGCTTGGGCGAGCTGGAATTACCGAATGAAAGAGGGCATGCGCTCTGGTACGTGTGTGACGTACAACATGAACAAGCTGCAGGCGCTCGACAGCGCAAAGACGTTTTGTGTGTCGCTAAATCAGCGTGAAGATCTCCGTCTGGATACGATCTTGCATAAAGAAACTGTGCGACATCCCCTGTTTGTTCCTGGTCGAGACGAGGCCCAGGCTCGTCACACCCAAATGATCCGCCGCCGTGGGCTCAGTTACTGCGGTGCTTACTGGGGATTTGGTTTTCACGAGGACGGTGTACGCAGTGCAACGCAGGTTTGCGATGCCTTCAATGTCGAGCGGCCGTTTTGAACAGCCGATTTTATTTCGGCAGGGTATGGCACCAGCGAAAGCACCCGCGTCCACACGGATTCGGTTATCGCCTCTTTATGGTGTACCTGGACCTTGATGAATTGCCCATGCTGTTTGATCCGTACTGGCTCTGGTCGGCAAAGAGACCCGCATTGGCGTGGTTTTGTCGGGCGGATCATCTGGGTGATCGAAAGCAGTCGCTCAAGGCCTCGGTCGCTGCACTGGTTGAACGCGAAGAGGGGCGTGCTCCCCAGGGGTCAATTACCCTGCTCACGCACCTTCGGTACTTCGGCTATTGCATGAATCCGGTTAGTTTTTATTTTTGCTGGGATGAATCGGGCAGCCGAGTGGAGTTCGTTGTTGCCGAGGTTAACAACACCCCCTGGGGCGAGCAGCACTGTTATGTGATGCATTACCCTGAAGGCGTCACTGCTGAGAACAAGGTGTTTGAATTTGACAAAGCCTTTCATGTATCCCCTTTCATGAAAATGGAACAGAGGTACCGCTGGCAGTTTTCACAGCCCGATGACCGGCTTCGCGTCAGAATGCGGTCCTTCGAAGGCGCCAGCGAAATGTTCTCCGCGATACTTGATCTGCACGCCCGGGAAGTGAGTGCGCAAACGCTGAGGCACGCGCTTTTGCGCTTTCCCTTGATGACCGTGCGCGTCATTACCGCGATTTACTGGCAGGCCTTGCGTCTTTGGTTAAAGCGCGTTCCCTTTGTGCCGCACCCAGACGCTTCATAGGCCGGCCTTAGCCTGAACTTTTTCTGTGCCAGCCAATCAAGACATCAAGGTTCAACTGGAAAGCACAGATCACAAGAAATCTCTGAAATAGCCAAACAAGAAGAGCAGAAGCATTAGTCGCAATAAAATTAAGTCGCAATAGAACGACGGGAGAGGAGAAGAGGATTGGACGAAAACGCAGCGGTGGCCCCGGTATCCGGCCAGGGGTTACAGCCAAGCTGGTTTGAAAAGAAATGTCGCGCGGTACTGATCAAGCGCCTGGCTGATCTGAGGGGGACGCTCGTCATAAAGGATGGTCAGCAAACGCTGACCCTGGGCAGTGGCGAGGGTGCGCGGGCTCAACTGACGGTGCGCAGTCCCGACTTTTATACTGACCTTGCTCTCCGCGGGAGCCTTGGGGCTGCTCAAGGCTGGATGGTGGGCGATTGGGGCAGCGAAGACCTCACCGGCTTGATTGCGCTATTTGCCCGTAATCCCGATCTGACCGATGGGTTTGATCAGGGCTGGGCGCGGCTCGCCGCACGCGGCGCGTCCATTTTCCACCGTCGACGCCGTAACTCGCTGGACGGCAGTCGGCGGAATATTGCTGAACACTATGATCTTGGAAACGAGCTCTTTGAGCTGTTTCTCGACCCGGCGATGAATTACTCAAGCGCTGTCTTTTATCACGCCGGCGAATCTCTGGAGCAGGCGGCCCGAAACAAACTGGAGCGGATCTGCGCCAAATTGAGCCTGTCGGAAGAGGCACATGTGCTGGACGTCGGTTGTGGCTGGGGTGGGTTCGCCATACATGCGGCACGTGAGTATGGATGCCGGGTTACCGGCATCACCATCTCGAAGGAGCAATATGATTTTGCGCGGACCGCCGTCGCAAAGGCAGGATTGAGTGACAAGGTTGAGATCCTTTTGAGCGACTATCGGAATCATCAGGGCGCTTACGACCGGGTGGTGTCCATTGAGATGATTGAGGCCGTCGGTAACGAGTTTCTGGGCAATTATTTCGCCACGATCATGTCCTTGCTGCGACCCGATGGGGTCGCCCTGATACAGGCGATCACTATGCCTGATCAACGCTACGAGCAATATCTGAAGGGATGTGATTTTATTCAGCGCTACATCTTTCCCGGCAGTTGCGTGCCGTCGTTGGGGGCAATGAGCCGGGCCTATTCAAGCCGCACTGACTGCAAACTCGTTCACCTTGAGGACATCGGGCCCCATTACGCCAGAACGCTTCGGCTATGGCACGATCGCTTTAATGCCCAGCGCGGTGCCATTTTGGCTTTGGGATACCCTGAGCAATTTGTCCGGTTATGGCAGTACTACTTTTCCTATTGTGAGGCCGGATTTTCTGAGCGTTACCTGTCTGATGTTCAGATGGTGCTTGCACGGCCCCAGTGGCGTGGCAGTGTCTCATGTGAGGCGTTACCCCAATGGTGATCATGCGGACTCATCAGTGGGCAAATTTTTCGGCCTTCCAGCTCGCCTGGCTTGTGGCGGTGTGGGGCGCTTCTGCCGGGCTATGGTGGCTCGGACCCGTCGTGGTGGCAGCCTGGGTGAGCGCCTACTCGATTTGGCAGAAGTGCGCCCGAGCGGAGGCTCTGCTTTGGCTGGGTGCAGGTCTGCTCGGTGCGATGACGGATTCCCTGCTGGTGTGGTCGGGCGCCATGGCCTTTCCTGAATCGGCGGGGCCAGCGTTTCCCACCACGCCGTGGATGGTGGCGTTGTGGATCAATTTTGCGGCAGCGCTCAGGCACTGCATGGGTTGGCTATGCGGACGCTTTATGCTGGCGACCGTGTTTGCAGCGATCGGGGGTCCCCTCGCCTATCTGGCAGGCAGCAAGTTCGGTGCGCTGGAGATTCATAGTTTGTCGGCCATAGTGATCGCATGGACTCTGGTCATGCCCTGCTTGTTGCTGATCGAAATGAAGACCCGCTCCGGCAGTGGAGTGGGTTCAGAAGAATTAGAAAAGATGAAAGGGGTGAACACGCCGGGAGGGGGCATATGAGCGCGTTTTTTACCAGAACGGCAATGAAGGCAGTGGAGCAGGGCTGGGTCCCGGATTCGATCGTCCGCAGCGGGATCCGTTCTCTGTGCCGGCAGCGGATGCGAGAGATCCAGATCCCTAAAGCACGGCAGAGCCAACATCTGGACGAGTTCGTTCGCAACATGGGGGAAGCGCCAGTGGCACCGCTCGTGCACAAAGCGAATGAGCAGCACTATGAGGTGCCCGCGGCGTTCTTTCAGCAGGTGCTGGGCGCCCAGTTGAAATACAGCTCATCTTTTTGGGATGGGGTGGATACCCTGGACCAAGCTGAATTGCAGGCATTGGCGTTGTCCTGCGAGCATGCGGATCTTAAGGATGGGCAGGAGGTATTGGAACTGGGCTGCGGTTGGGGTTCACTGACGTTATGGATGGCAAAAAGCTACCCGAACTCCACCATTACCGCGGTTTCAAATTCCCATTCGCAGAGATCGTTTATTGAACAACGGGCGATGGAGGCAGGTCTTGGCAACGTGCGAGTGATTACCGCAGACATTAACCATTTCTCGATGGATCAGGGGTTTGACCGCATTTTGTCGGTGGAGATGTTTGAGCATCTGCGTAACTACGCCAGCATCTTTGATCGGGTCGCCGGGTGGCTGAAACCGGACGGGCGTTTTTTCATGCATATCTTTTGCCATCACAGCACGCCTTACCTTTTTGAGGTTCGTGACGATACGGATTGGATGAGCCGATATTTTTTTTCGGGCGGCATGATGCCGAGCGCAGATCTTCCTTTGAAGTTTCAGGACTCCCTGTGCTTTGCAAACCGATGGGACTGGAGCGGCGTTGAGTATCAGAAAACGGCAGAGGCTTGGCTGGATAAATTAGATGCAGCGCGTGATGAGGTGTTTGCCATTTTCTCTGATACCTACGGTCAGGCCGACGCGAAAATGTGGGTGAACCGCTGGAGAATATTTTTTATGGCATGTGCCGAGTTGTTCGGGATGCGCGGAGGAGATGAGTGGCGGGTCAGCCACTTCCTTTTTAATAAACGTTGAGGGCTTTCAGTGAAACGATTTTTTGGACGCAAGGGCGCGTTGATCTCAGTATTGTTAGCCGCGGTAGGATCAACCGCGTGTTCATTTAATTCGATGGCCGTTGAGCCTCTTAGTCCGGTCGAGTATGTAGACCTTGAGCGCTTTATGGGCCCTTGGTATGTGATCTCCTCGACGCCCACCTTTATCGACAAGAAAAGTTATAACGCGATCGAGGAATATACGCTTGCCGAAGACGGCACGATCAAAACCAGATTTTCATTTTTTGACGGCGGCTTCGACGGCGAGTTCAAGACCTACCATCCCACAGGTTTTGTCAGACCGGATGGCTCCAATGCTGTTTGGGGAATGCAGTTCATCTGGCCGATCAAGGCGGATTACCAGATCGTGTATCTGGATGAGGACTACCGTCGAGTGATTATTGCCCGGGAAAAGCGCGACCTTGTCTGGCTCATGGCAAGGGAGCCGACTATTCCGGAAGAGGAATATCAGGCGCTCCTGGCGCGGATCGTCGCGCTGGGCTATGACGCGTCAGACCTGCGGCTCACGCCGCAGCAGTGGGACTGATGGAATAAGTTCCGCGGCCCCGCTGCGACGTACCGTATCGGCTCGAGCCGGCCTCCTCCCATGCGATCTTCGGAACAACACCGCGGGCGATGTCTTTTTCTCGTCCTGCCGGGCCAGTGCTTTCCTACGCAGTTCGTCAAGCCCTGGCTGCACTGCGACTTTCTCCTCTCCGAATGGGCGCCAAACCTGTTGGGGGATCAGCATCACCAGCAGAAGCTTGTGATGCTGATCCGCTCATTGCGAGCTTATGCAGATGAGTTGCGCAAGGCCGGCGCCAAGGTTATCCACCACTCTCTTGAGGATGAGCATTGCGGGTCGTTTTCTGACCAACTGAGACGTGCCGCCACGGACGCGGCTTTTTCAGAACTGGTGCATTTTGAGATTGAGGATCGCCCGTGCGCCACTGTGGTCGCTGACCTCGCGAATTCGATGGGCCTGGCGCAAAACCCGCTCCCAAGCCCGATGTTTTTGTGCTCACGCGAAAGTTTTGCCGACTACCTCAAACACGAATCCCGCCCGCGTATGGCCAGTTTTTACCGCCAGCAGAGAACACGCCTTGGCCTGCTGTTGAGCGAGGAGGGCAAGCCGTTGGGAGGCAAGTGGAGCCTGGACGCTGAGAACCGCAAGGCCTTGCCCAAATCCGTCGCGCCGCCTGTCCCCAAATTCTCGCGCCCGGACAAGACAACTCGGGAGGTCATCAAGTTTGTGCGGTCGCGTTTTTCGGCCGCGCCCGGCGATGCTGGTGATTTTTGTTATCCCGCAACGCGCAGGCAGGCAGAGCAGTGGCTGACGGGATTCATGGATGAGCGCCTGACACTTTTTGGCGACTATGAGGATGCACTCACGACCCGATCAGAAGTGGTGTACCACTCGTTGATCTCACCTCTTTTGAATGTCGGCCTGTTGACGCCGGCGGAGGTGATCCGACGGGTCATGCGTCGTCACCAGCAAAGCGCTATCCCCCTTAACTCTCTTGAGGGGTTCATCCGGCAAGTGATTGGATGGCGTGAATTTATCCGCGGGATCTATCATCATTTTGGCGAAGCGCAGGCCTCGGCCAACTTTTTTGGCCATGGTGCGCACTTGACGCATGATTGGTACGAGGGAACGACCGGCATCGCGCCTCTCGACCATGTCATCAAGAAGACACAGCGATGGGGCTGGGCACATCATATCGAGCGGTTGATGGTAGTCGCCAATCTGATGAACTTGTGCCGCATCCATCCACAATCAGCATACGGCTGGTTTATGGGAATGTACGTCGACTCGGCGCACTGGGTGATGGGCCCGAACGTATTCGGTATGGGCCTCTTTAGTGATGGCGGTATTTTTGCGACCAAGCCCTATCTTTGTGGTTCCAGTTACCTCATGAAGATGGGTGACTTCGGTCGGGGCGACTGGTGTGATACGGTCGACGGCCTGTACTGGCGGTTTGTCCAGGACCATGCCGAGGTTCTGTCGCGCAACCACCGGACCGCTATGATGCCCCGGAATCTTGAACGACTGTCGAGCTCACGACGAGAGAAGATCTTTCCTGCTGCCGAAGCATTTCTCGCAGCCAAGACCCGCCCAGCTTTGGCCTGAAATCAGCCGTTTCGCTTTCACGCGAACATCACGTTTACGCGACAGTGTGATCACGTTGCGGTGCGTATCTTCTTTCGCGACTTATCAACGAATTTGGAGAGGGTGATATGGAGATTGTGATTTTGGCGATTGGGGTAGTTTGTGCAGGGGTCTTTGTCCATACCTTCCTGACCCTGGAATCCCATGCGAAACAACCTGTACGCATACCGGCTCGAATTGATCGCAGGGGGTAGGACAGGCAAAACCGGCGTTCCCGGGGCGGAGCCATTAATCGATAGAGTAGACTATCGCCATCATTTTGATCAGCCCTGTCGAGCTTTTTACCATGACCTTTCGGACCTTTCTCTTTTTGATGCTTTCGCTTTTCGTAGGCGGAGTCGTCGCAGACGGCGTGCCTCAGGTGGTGCAGGACAAAGCGGCAGAACTGATCCCAGACCGATCGCCGGATTCAGTCAGTGCAACTCCAGTGGCGGGTTTGTATGAGGTGACCTTCGGGACGCAAGTGGTCTATCTGTTTGAAGATGGACAGCATCTTTTGAGTGGTGACTTGATTGATCTCGATGCCGGCGCCAATTTGACTGAGGACGCGAGAAAATCAGGCCGTAAGGCCGTGATTGACGGGCTGGATAAAGCTGGCATGGTGATTTTTTCTCCGCCCGATCCCGTCAGTTCAATTACCGTGTTTACAGATACGGAATGCGGCTATTGCGTGCGTCTTCATGACGAAATTGACCAACTGATGGCGGGAGGCGTGGAAGTGCGTTACCTCGGTTATCCCCGCGCGGGTTTGCAGTCAACTTCCTTCAATACACTGGTTTCCGTGTGGTGTTCAGATAATCCCCAGCAGGCGATGACCGATGCCAAATCGGGCAGATCTGTGGAGCCGCGTACCTGTCAGACCGACATTGCCCAGCATATGGAAGCAGCAGAAGGCGTGGGCGTGCGAGGCACACCGACCATTGTGCTGGAGGATGGCAAGACCATTCCTGGATACATGCCTGCTGGGGATCTGATTCCGATGGCACTTGCGGCAACTTCCGCCATCAACTGAGTTGTCGTTATGAGGCACCGCACACTCTTTATGCGTGCGGCCGTTGTCCTGCTGGCTGTGGCATCACTATCGCGTGTGAGCGCCGCGGATGGGGCATCCGCCGCTTTGACGCCAGTGCCGTCAGAGCACGCGTCTCCGCCCGCACTTGTTTTGAATGATCTCAACGGGGATCGGCTATCCCTTGATGATTTTTCTGGAAAAGTTCTGCTGGTGAATTTCTGGGCAACCTGGTGCCCCCCTTGTGTTAAGGAGTTGCCTTCAATGCAGGCGGTGCGCCGGCAGCTTGCCGGTGAACCCTTTGAAGTGATCGCGGTAAACGTGGGTGAAGATCCAGTCGATGTGAGTAATTTTCTCAACCGAATCGATGCGGAGCTGGAATACCCGATACTGCTCGATGAAAACATGGTAGCGGCCAAAAACTGGAAAGTGCGAGCATTGCCCACGACTTATATCATCGACTCTCAAGGCCGGGCCCGCTATATCGCGCTGGGAGAGCGGGATTTTGACGCTCCCGATGTGGTGTCCATACTGCGCTCGCTCGCTCTGCCGGACGCTTAGGGCGGTGAGAGCCATCATTGATGTTTGATGTTCGGGTTTCCTCCCCTATCAGAGCGATAACACCTGTCGGAAGGGCAGCATGAAGTCACTTCGCTTTTTGGCACCGTTGCTGATCTTCCTGGTCGTCGGCGCATTCCTGGCGGTTGGGCTGAAACTCGACCCCCGGGAAGTTCCCTCCCCGCTAATCGACAAGCCGGCGCCCCAGTTTGAGTTGCCGCGCCTGCTGCAGATGGAGGGATTAGTGGGCACGAGTGATCTGCGTGGAGAGGTCTGGCTGTTGAATGTTTGGGCATCGTGGTGTGCCGCCTGTCGAGTGGAGCATCCACTGTTTAACGATCTGGCGGGAAAAAAGATCGTCAGGATCGTGGGGCTCAACTACAAGGACGCCTCGGCCGATGCCCGAAGGTGGTTGCGGGAGTTTGGAAATCCCTATGATGTGATTGCAGTAGACAGGGAGGGTGCTGTCGGAATCGATTGGGGGGTCTACGGTGTGCCCGAGACGTTTGTCATCGATCGTGAAGGAATCATCCGGTATAAACACATCGGCCCTGTTGATCAAAAAGTGCTGAGTGACGTGATTTTGCCTTTGGTGAGCGATCTGAAAGGCTAGTTCAATACGCCAGTGCACGCATCGCTTGCGCGGTTTTTGGTGTGCTAAATTGGCAGAGCGCGTTTTTGCCCAACCCCGACCAACGAAAGAGCGCTCGGCAGACAAGCGGGTCCTCGCCGCTCGCGGAGCAAGACAGAACAAAAAAGCACAGGGAGCAGATCATGTACATCGATTTTGGCGATATGACACCCCAGCAGGTGTACATCACCATGACCCAGACAGTGATTCCACGGCCGATTGCCTGGGTGCTGTCTGAAAACGTGGACGGGTCGCTTAATCTCGCGCCTTACTCCTATTTCAACGCGGTCTCAAGCGATCCCGCGCTGGTGATGATTTCAGCGGGCGTAAAGCCCGATGGCGGAATCAAGGATACGCGCGACAACATTCGCGACCGCCGGGATTTCGTCATTCACATTACCAGCCTCGATCAACTCGATAATATGAACGCCTCTTCGGCGAGCTTCGACCCCGGGGTATCAGAGGTCGATCAACTGGGGCTTTCGACAGTGCCGATCGAGGGCTCCCGCCTGCCGCGGCTTGCCGATGCGCGGGTGGCCTTTGCCTGCAGCCTCTACGATATCCACTATATCGGGGAGGGTCCCCAGTCGCTCATACTGGGAGAAGTCCACGGCTTGTTTGTGGACGACAGCGCTGTAGCAGAAGATGCCAAGGGCCGGCGCAAAATCCTGGCAGACAAGATCAACCCGGTCGGCAGACTGGGTGCCAGTGAATATGTCAGTTTTGGAGAACTATTGACGCGCCAGCGTCCCGACTGATTCTCGGTGGGGGCGTCGATCAACTGCGCATGATGCGACGTAATCTTTGCAAGGCAACGATGATAGCCGCGTGTTTTACGATCCCGTGAACGAGCGTTGTCGGGCTTGAGGAAAAAAACGACAACAGCATGCTACGTTGTTAGTTCGGTCAGTCCGAGTTTATGAGTTGCCCTCTGACCGCTAAAAAGGACTCAAAAAACTTGCGTCGTCGTTCAACTCATGAGGCTAAATATCTGATTGGAAAGCGGATCGCGCTTCTTGGTGCCGTGTAGGTTGATCATTGGTTTTGCACAAACCGGTGATGAGGCCCTGCGGATTGGCCGATTCTGGCCTGTCACCTTGAGACACAACGCCTACGGGGCCTAACTGACTGAAAATTAGACACTATTTGTCTGCCTAAAAAATAGGCAATCAAGTGCATAGCCCTTTTGCCAGTTGGTGAGAACTCCTGAGCGGCAACTTGTGCACAAAGTTATCCACAGCTTCTGTGGGCAACCCGGAAACCCTTCGGTGCGTCAATCATTTATGACCCATTACTTGTGTGCGACGGAAAGTGTAATGTGTAAATCATCTGGCAGCATCGGTTCCTCTTTTTCATGAGTGCTAAACGAATTGTGCAGGTGGCATTGCCGGTAAGGCTGCGCCGTCTATTTGATTACCGCGTCGATCACCTGGCCAGGGTGCCCGATACCGGTGCGAGGGTATTGGTGTCGCTGCAAAAGCGAAAAGTCGTCGGCATCGTTTGCGCAAGCAGTGAAACCAGTGCGCTGCCGCTTTCAAAACTTAAGGCAGTGAGCCGTGTTCTCGACGACAAACCGCTATTGCCAAAAGAGCTGTTCAGACTGCTGCTCTGGGCGGCGGCCTATTACCACCACCCGATTGGCGATGTACTGCAGACCGCTTTGCCGGTTCGGCTTCGACGGGATTGTCCGGCGGAACCCAAGCCGCTTTATCTTTGGCGTATCAGCGATGCCGGGCGGGAGCGCCTTGGTACGATTCCAGCGCGATACGCGGCCCAGCGACAGGTGCTGGAACTGCTTGTCGGTGCAGAAGGCGGGGCTCTGCCGAGCCAAAGCCTGCCATCCGCCCTTTCTAATGCGACAACGGTGCTTGCGCGTCTTGAGACGCAGGGTTTTGTGGAGAAAATGGTGGTGGATATGCAGGGATTGCCTCGAGACCGCGAGACGGCTCCAACCCTTAATAGGGCGCAGCAGGCGGCAAGTATCTCCCTGGAGGAGGCTGCGGGCACCTACGCCCCATTCCTGCTGGATGGGATTACCGGCAGCGGGAAAACAGAGGTGTATCTGGACTGTGCTTGCCGAGCTATCGCCCGCGGACGACAGGCGCTGGTGCTGGTGCCTGAAATTGCATTGACGCCACAGCTCATCGCCCGCTTTGAAGGGCGGTTGGGCAGCGCTTTAGCCGTGCTGCATTCGGGTTTGACGGATACCGAGCGCCATCGGGCCTGGTGGCGCGCCCGAGAGGGGAGCGCAGCCGTGGTGCTGGGGACCCGATCAGCGGTCTTTGCACCCCTTGCGCGCCCCGGCGTCATTATTGTGGATGAAGAGCACGACCTGTCCTACAAGCAAAGAGAGGGGTTTCGCTACCAAGCAAGGGATATCGCAGTAAAAAGGGCGCAGTTGGCCGATATTCCAGTAGTGTTGGGCTCCGCGACACCCTCGCTGGAAAGCATGGCGAATGTGGCCAACGGCCGCTATCGGCATCTCAAGCTTGAATCGCGGGCAGGTTCCGCCAAGTTACCTAAGGTCGAGATTCTCGATCTCAATCGTCTGGCTCTCAATGACGGGCTGTCGGCACCGGTAGTTGGCGCACTTAAGGAATGCCTCTTACGAGGCGAGCAAAGCCTGGTTTTCGTGAATCGCCGCGGCTTTGCGCCGGTGATCGTCTGTACTGACTGCGGCTGGCAGGCACTTTGCCCGCGTTGTGATGCCAGGCAGACGCTGCACCGGAGCACCGGCCGGGTGATCTGTCACCATTGCGGGCGCCAGGCGCCGGCACCATGTACGTGCCCACAATGCCAAAAAGAGACCCTGTTCCCGGCGGGCGAGGGAACCCAGCGGGTGGAAGAGGCGCTGGTTCGGATTTTCCCTGAAGCGGCCGTGATGCGCATAGACAGTGATGCGCTGGGAGGGCCGGACGACATGGCCAGAGCGCTTCAAGCGGTAAAGGATCGCAAGGTCGATATCCTGGTGGGCACGCAGATGTTGTCAAAGGGGCATGATTTTGCGGGCGTCACACTCGTCTGTGTGTTGGCCGCTGATCACGGCTTGTACAGCTTGGATTTTCGAGGGTCAGAGAGACTTTTTCAGCAGCTTTCCCAGGTGTCCGGCCGAGCTGGCAGACGCGAGACCCGTGGAGCAGTTCTGGTCCAGACGGCGCATCCGGAAGATCCCGCGTTTGTCCGGTTGCGTGAGCATAATTTCGCAGGTTTCGCGAAAGCGGCGCTGGTTGAGAGAAAAACGGCTGGATATCCGCCTTATGTCCGTTTTGCGCTGATGCGGGCAGAGTCGACCCAAAGCCGTGCTCCCATCCGCTTTCTCCAATCCGTCGCCCTGGCAGCAGAGAATCTAGCTTCGCGCAGCGCGGTCGAGATCATGACGCCAGTCCCTTCGCCGATGGAACGCCGGGCCGGGCGTTTTCGGGCGCAGCTGCTGGTGAGAAGCAAGGACGAGCGGCAGTTTCACCGTTTTCTTGAAGATTGGGTGCAGGGGATTGAGACTTCGCGCACCGCAGCGCGGGTCCGCTGGTCTCTGGATGTGGACCCCCAGGAGATGTACTGAGCGGAATATTTTGCTGACTGGGCCGGCAACCGGATTCAGGGCCTTTTCATTACGCGGGACCTTGGGCCAGAATCAACGATCGATTTGCTTTTTGGACCCCGTCTTTGTCCCAGTTAGATCTTTCCGGAGTGCTCTGCCAAACCGAGCAGGCCTTTACGCTTCCTCCCGCCTGCTACGTCGATGAGGACATCCTGGCTTTTGAGCAGGAGCGCCTTTTTGCCGGTGGTTGGGTCAGTGCGGGCCGAACCAGCGACCTCACTCAGTCGGGGGACTATCTGGCATTCTCTGTCGCAGATACTCCGCTGATCGCGACTCGGGGTGAGGATGGAAGGCTTCATATATTTGCCAACACCTGTCGTCACCGGGGAATGCAACTCGTGGAACCGGGCAGAGGCCAATGCCGTCAGTTTGTCTGCCCGTTTCACGGTTGGTGTTACAAGTTGGACGGCAGTCTTTTTGCGGCACCGAGAATGGAAGGGGCTCAGGGTTTTGAGTCAGCAGATTTCGGCCTGGTGCAGGCACGCAGTGAAGAGCGGGCCGGGTTTCTGTTCGTCAATCTTGATAGGGAGGCACCTTCTCTGGACGACTGGCTGGGTGACTTCGAGAGCCTGCACGAACCCTGGCGGTTGGAGTCGCTGGTGACAGCGAGCCAAAGAGAGTTCACCGTTAAGTGCAACTGGAAGCTTTTTATCGAGGTATTCAACGAGTACTACCATCTTCGCAAAGTCCACCCGCATACGCTGTCGACGCTCTATGCCGCGCCGGATCCGGTCGATCGCACTGACGGCGCTTTTGTCAGCCAGTTCGGCGAGCATGCCAGACGCGGCAGCGTTGGTGTGCTCACCGAAGCCGGCAGGGGTTTTGAGACACTGCCTGGGCTATCAGGTCGGCTGGCCAACGGCACCCGCTACACCTGGGCCTATCCCGGCCTGACGTTTGCCGCGTCCCGTGATGCAGTCTGGGTGCTCGAAGCTGCCCCGGTGACAGTGTCCAGCACCGCGGTACGATTGACGTTGCTGTTCGACGATGCCAGCCTGTCGGTACCGGACTTTGAGCAGATGCTCAAACGCTATGAGAGCCGGATGGCGATCGGCATGGAGGAAGATATCGTGGTCCTCGAAGCGCAGCAGTTGGGCCTTCACTCCCGACTCGCACGCCCCGGGCGGGTTTGTCCAGAGCTTGAGCCCAGTGTCCATGGTTTCCATCGCTGGTATGCCCAGCAGTTGATCGACGCCGGATTGGGAACGGCTTGAGCCTTGCCGGCGCTCAGGGCCGGTGTGCGCTGGCGAGATAGTCTTCCGATTGAAATTCGTGAAGTCGGCTGGCTGTCCGGACAAAATCCTCAGCTAGGCGGTCACCCTGATAAAGCTCGTTGGCCGGCGCCGCAGCAGAGACGATGACATTCACCTTGCGATCATAAAGTTCATCGATCAGTTCGACCAAGCGGCGGGCTGCGTCCTCGCTTTCGACGTCAAAGCGAGGGATGCCGCTCAGCAGCAGGGTGTGAAAACTTCTTGAGAGCTCGACGTAGTCCACTTTGGACCGCGGCCCGTCGCACAACGCTTCAAAGTCAAACCAGATGACCCCGTTACCTCTTGCCCGAACCGGGATATCCCGGCCGTTGAGGTGAAGTGTATTGGCCCCAAGAGTGGCCGTGCGGTCAATCTCCAGCAGCAGTGCGCGCATGCTGGTTTCAGCCTGTGCGTCATCGGGGATGTGATAGGTTGGCCTCGCTCCAAGTGCTTCCAGGCGGTAATCGTGATCCCCATCAAGGTGGATGACCTCCGTGTGGCGCTGTATCAGATCAATCGCAGGCAAAAACCGGTCTCGCTGTAGCCCCTGCTGGTAGAGCAGTCGGGGAGGGGTGTTTGAGGTAAAGATCAGTGTCAGACCATTCTCGATCAAAGCGTGCAACAGCCCCGACAGGATCATGGCATCACCGATATCAGTTACCTGAAATTCATCAAAACCGAGCAACCGTGTCTCGGAACTGATTTCCCGACTGATACGCCGCAGCGGATCTTTTTCGTCTTTCAGTCGGCGCAGTCCCTCGTGGATCTCAAGCATGAAGCGGTGAAAATGCACCCGCCGCCATGTGTTTGGTGGAAGTGCTTCTAGCAGGGTATCCATCATGAGGGTCTTGCCGCGCCCGACCGAGCCCCAAAGATAAAGACCCGTTACCGAATTTGCCGGTGTTCCTTGGAGCCAGCGCAGAGGAATTAAGCTCCACAGCCCCCTGGCCGCCGATTCGGCCAAGCGCTGGTCGAGTCGCTGGACGAGTTCAGCACACGCGTTTAAGGCACGTTGCTGGTGCGCGTCCGGTTCGGCGCCGCTGCGGCCGAGTCGTCCGATAAAGTTCTGGTGAAGGGAGGCGGAATCCACCACACTCAGGTGAGGAGGCTGTCAGCCACAGCAATCCCGTCTGCATCTGCCCACAGATGGTGACCAGGCACAAAGACGATGTCGGCGAAGCGAACGCTGACCTGGCTCTGACCCTCTCCCCGCTTTACGCTTTTTGCCGGGCAGGCGGCGAGCGCTTTGATGCCGATGGGGAGTCCGGCGAGCTGCTGACTGTCCCGGATGCAGCCGTTGATCACCAGGCCGGACCAGTCGTTGGCGACCGCGAGTGCCCCGATCTGGTCACCGACGAGGGCACAGCGCAGGGATCCCCCACCATCCACAACCAGTATGCGGCCGTCGCCTTGATTTTCCAGCATGGAGCGGACCAGCGTGTTGTCCTCGAATACTTTCACGGTTGCAATCTCCCCCGAAAAGGATGCCGCGCTGCCGAAATCCCGAAACAACGGGGCACCGACCTGAAGGCGGGTGCCGTGCGCGTCATAGAGATCCGCGGTACCGGTCATAAAGCCTTTGCCTCATGAGTCGGCTGAAAATACCCGAGGATGTCCTCGAAGGCATGCAGGCTTGGGAACTCCTCTGTGTCCACGGGCGCTAATGTGGAGTCGGGTTTGGGTACGGCCAGCAGGTGTGAAATCCCGTAGGTGCCCGCAGCCCGCAGCACATCCAGGTTATCATCGATAAACAAGGTTTTCGTGGGAACAAACGGTTCAATCTCCTGCAGCAGTTCCCAGAAGCGGTCTTTTTCTTTGGGGTAGCCCAGTTCATGCGAACTGATGATGCGGTCAAAAAGCGGCGCAATGCCGGTCCGGCGCATTTTGATGTCGATCGTTTTCGGGTGGGCGTTGGTGACCAGAACAACGCGGCGCCTATCTGCGTGCAGTGCGGACAAGAAGTCTTCTGCTCCCGGCCGGGTGCGGATCAATTCCCGCTTGGTGTCCTTCAGTGCAATGATGTCCAGATCCAGTTCGCGACTCCAGAAGTCTGTGCAGTACCAATCCAGCGTGCCGCGCAGCTCTTTCATCCGGGCGAGAACCCCCTCCCGAGCGGTTTTCGGAACGAGGCCGTGATGTTGGGCGTAGTGATCTGGAATGAATTCGACCCAGAAATGGTTATCAAACCGCAAATCGAGCAAGGTGCCGTCGAGATCCAGAAATACCGATTCGATTTGGTTCCAGTCGATCATAAGTTTTCCGGCAGTGTGTCAACACCGTAGCCGGCTGAGTCAGTGACAGCGTCTTATTCTAGCGTCCCGGCAGGATCGGGCGACCGGATCTTATGCGGCCACGCTGTTTTGGTTGTGTGACCTGACCGGCTGCGTTAATCTGACCGAGCTGCCCGCTTTGGGCGATTTTTGCCATGACGAACGCCTTGCCCGAAATTCTGAATACGACGCCTGTGGCGACCAGTCGGCTGTTCTCAATCGAGCAGGTTGATCTGCGTTTTTCCAACGGAACCGAGGCGTGCTTTGAACGGCTGGTCGGAGAGGGGGAGGGTGCCGTGATGGTGGTGCCCATGCATTCGGATCAGGAGCTCATGCTGATCCGCGAGTATGCGGTCGGTGTTGAACGGTATGAACTGAGTTTCGTGAAGGGCCGCATTGATTCAGGAGAGACGCCGGAGCAGGCGGCACACCGCGAACTTCGTGAAGAAATCGGTCGCGATGCTGCCAAGATGCAGGGATTGGCCACAGTGTCGCTGACGCCGGCTTATTCGAACTACCGCACCCATATTTTTCTCGCCCAGGAGCTGTTTGCCTCTCCGCTGTCGGGCGATGAGCCGGAACCGCTGGAGACCGAGGTGTGGCGGCTTTGTGATTTGCCAGCGTTGCGGCAGCGAAAAGATTTTTCTGATGGCCGCAGTATTCTTGCAACCTTTCTCGCCGCGGAGCGGCTCAATTCATGAGCGCCATGGATGTGGAGGATGTGGAGATAGAGGCCGTCGTAGAGATCGCCAAATCAGCCGGCGTTGCCATCATGGATGTCTACGAGCGTGAGTACGAGATCATCGAAAAGGCGGACGGCTCCCCAGTGACGACCGCCGACCATCGGGCGCATGACATTATCGTCGCGCAACTGCGCGAGCTGACGCCAGAAATCCTGGTGGTCTCAGAAGAATCCAAGGATATCGATGACAGAGAGCGGCTTGAGGCCGACCGCGTTTGGATGGTGGATCCCTTGGACGGGACCAAGGAGTTTATCCGCCGCAATGGGGAGTTCACCGTGAATATTGGTTTGGCAGACCATGGCAGACCCGTTTTGGGCGTCGTGTATTGCCCGAGTTCCGGTGTCTGTTATTTCGCCATGCAGGGGCAGGGTGCCTGGCGCCAATCAGGCTCTGCCGCGCCTGAGCCGATTCAGGTGAGCGTCTACGATCCCGCACAGCCTCGGATGGTGGCAAGTCGGTCGCATGCCGGTGAGGCCGTCACTGCATTTCGTCAGGCGCTGGCAGCCAAGAGCGGATCCGACCCCGCCATTGTCAGCATGGGCAGCGCTTTGAAAGTCTGTGTAGTGGCTGAGGGGAATGCTGACGTCTACCCCCGTCTTGCGCCAACGTCTGAATGGGATACCTGTGCATCTCACTGTGTGCTCAATGAAGCCGGGGGGCGACTGGTGGACTGCAACGGCACCGAACTCAGTTACAACAGAAAAAATATTCTCAATCCCTGGTTCGTCGCGATGGCCGATCCGGACGTGGATTGGCTTGAGTTTTGTCCCCCGCAAGAACATTAACCGTTCAACGGCGGTTGTCTGTGCCAAAGGCGGTTTGCGCCAGCGGACTATAATGAGCGCTACCCCGAGCTCACGGAATTCCCAGTCCTCAAAGATAAAGTGGACACGCTTCCCTTCACGAAGATGCACTCATTGGGCAATGATTTTGTCATGCTCGATGGGGTCAGTGCACCCGTTGCGCTGACTCAAGAAGCCATTCGTGGCATCGCGGATCGCCATCACGGTATCGGCTGTGATCAGTTAATTGTGGCGGAGCCCGATGCGCATGGTGCCGATTTTTTCATGCGCATTTACAACACGGACGGCAGTGAGTCCGGTCAGTGCGGTAACGGGGCCCGCTGTTTTGCCCGGTTTGTCCGGGAGCAGGGGCTGACCCAGAAAAAAGAGCTCGCTGTCCAAACGATCAGTACGCGATTCCATCTGACGATGGGTGTTGAGGGTGAAGTCAGCGTGGAACTCGATGTGCCCGAGTTTGAGCCTGCAAAGATTCCTTTTCGCAGCGCCCAGCCAGCCGAACGCTACTCTGTTTTGGTCGATGACGAGGACATCATGATTGGCGTTGCCTCGCTCGGGAACCCGCACGCAGTTTTGCTTGTTGACGATATCGATGAGGCCCCGGTCAGCCGGGTAGGGCCAGTCATTGAACACCACACTGACTTTCCCGAACGTACCAACGTTGGTTTCGTTGAAATAAAGAGCCCCACACACATCCGGTTGCGGGTCTGGGAGCGGGGGGTGGGTGAGACCCTGGCCTGCGGCAGCGGCGCCTGTGCGGCGGTGTCAGTGTGTCAGCGTTGGAACTTGATCGAGAGCAGTGTTCGAGTAAGCCTGCCGGGAGGGGTGCTCCAGATTACCTGGCCGGGGCACGGACCGATCCTGATGTCAGGTCCAACGACGCGGGTCTTCGACGGACTCTGGCCGGTGCAATAAAGTGGATCCTTCAGAAGACACCGATCGCCAGGATCACGATAGAGCCCCAGCGCGTCTGAGCGAGGATGAAGTGGCCGGCTACCTGCGCGCCTGCCCGGACTTTTTTGAGCGCCATCTGGCGTTGTTGAGTGAGCTTGTCGTTCCGCACTCGGCACGCGGCGGGGCAGTGTCTTTGCTCGAGCGCCAGGTCGGTGTGCTGCGAGACCAGCTTAGCATTGAAAGAAGCCGGCTCGCCGCCCTGATTGACAAGGCCAAGGAAAATTCCCGGCTGCAGCAAAGACTGCAGCGATGTTTTGAACGGATTGCGCGAGCACGCGATATGGCTGAATTGTGTGACGCCGTGCCCCGGGTACTGCAGGCGGAATTTGGCCTGGTCACTGCAGTCATGCAGTTTACCAATCATGCGCCGAAAGACATGTTCCCGATCAACGCGTTGGTCTCTCAGGATAATGAAAGTGCCGCCTTGGTGATGCGCCGCCTGGCGGGGAAGGTCTGTCTGCTGGAGGCGCCCCTGTCCAGGGAAACCTCAGATCTGCTGGATCCGGACAGTGTGGCGCAGGCAGCTTCGTGCGCCGTTTTGCCGATAACGGCCCGTAGTGATGAGCCAATTGGGTGGATTATTCTGGTGTCACGCGATCCGGAACATTACCGTCCAGATCTGGACACGGTTCTGCTAGAGGGGCTTGTCGGTCTGATCGGCGCGACGTGCATTCGCCTTGGGATGTCCTGAGGGCGCATCATGGCAGGCAACGACAAGAGCATCGAGGCTTTCGTTGAGCACCTGCGTTACGAGCGGCGACTGTCCGAGCATACGGTCACAGCCTATCAGCGGGATCTTTCCCGCTTATGCGATTTTCTGAAAGAGCGGGGTATCGGCAGTTTCAACGGATTGACACCCCCCCAGGCAAGGCTGTTCGCGGCAGGGTTGCGCCACGCAGGTCTGTCAGGCCGCTCGATCAGTCGAACCCTGTCGGCTGCGAGGTCCTGTTATCGGTATCTGCTGCGCGAAAAGCAGGCAAAGCTGAATCCTTTTGAAGGCATCTCCGCCCCGCGCAGCGAACGCAAACTGCCCAACACACTGAATATTGAGGAGGCGGCACAACTCGTTTCCATCAAACCGGTATCGGATCTGGATTTTCGGGATCATGCCATTTTGGAGTTGTTCTATTCTTCCGGTCTCAGGCTGTCGGAACTCGCCCGCACCGACCTTAAGGATATTGATCTGAGTGCCGCCACAATGGTGGTTACGGGCAAGGGCGACAAAACGCGCATGGTTCCGGTCGGCCGCCATGCGGTTGCCGCGATCCGGGATTGGATCAAGCGCCGCGCCGTTTGGGTTGAGGCGGACGAGCCGGCGCTATTTGTCAGTCGTGCCGGGACGCGGCTCGGTGCCCGGGCAATCCAGAAACGCCTGGAGTTCTGGGCCCGTCGGCAGGGCCTGGATCGGGGAGTCCACCCGCACATGCTGCGCCACTCTTTTGCAAGCCATCTGCTGGAATCGAGTTCTGACCTGCGTGCTGTGCAGGAATTGTTGGGCCATTCAGATATTTCCACCACTCAGGTCTATACCCACCTGGATTTCCAGCATCTGGCCAAGGTTTACGACAAGGCGCATCCCCGGGCCCGCCGCCGGCGCTGAGCGCACTCGCGCCCAGCAAAGTGACTGGGCTCTCCCGGCAGATCCCGCCTGGAGCTGACTCTGCCCGGTTTTGACCGCGCGTCTCAAACATTGGCGCCGCCGACAAAGCGCTTTCAGGCGCAAAGAGTACTTAGGAACAGAATAAGCCCCCGATATACATGATATTATTAGGGTTACACCTAATCGGTCCCGATGGGGTGTTTCGCAAACTGTTTCCCACCTGAGAGGGGTTAGTTATGTCTTCTGTTGCTTTGATTCCAGTGATTCTGGGTGTCATCGGTCTTTTGGCGGCGTTGCTGGTTTATCGCTCGGTGCTTGCCTATCCGGCGGGTACCGGAAAAGTGTCTGAAATCGGAGAGAAAATTCACAAAGGCGCTTTGGTGTTCATGCGGCGCGAATATACCTATCTGGCGATTTTTGTCGTCGTGGTGGGTGCGGGGATCTTCGTCTCAGACCTTGGCTGGAAAACCACTGTCGCGTTTTTCGTTGGTGCTCTCGCTTCTGGTACGGCAGGGTACATTGGGATGTTCACGGCGACCCGGGCGAATGTCCGAACGACCACCGCAGCAGCCCAGAGCGGGGCACCCGCCGCACTGACGGTCGCATTTTTCGGCGGCTCCGTCATGGGCCTCACGGTAGCCGCCATGGGTCTGCTGGGGTTGGGTATTCTTTATCTCGCTTTCGGCGGTGATCCGCATACTGCCCACGTGATTCACGGATTCGGCATGGGCGCCTCGTCAGTGGCCTTGTTCTCCCGTGTGGGCGGCGGGATCTTCACCAAGAGTGCAGACGTCGGTGCGGATCTGGTCGGTAAGGTGGAAGCGGGTATCCCAGAGGATGATCCACGCAACCCGGGTGTTATCGCGGATAACGTCGGTGATAACGTTGGTGACGTCGCAGGCATGGGATCAGATATCTTCGAATCCTACTGCGGGTCCATGATCGCTTCGATCGCGATTGCCGCCACCCTTACGCCAGAAGTGATTAGCTCGCTGGCAGGGGGCGATCAGTCGAAGCTGATGTTCCTGCCATTGGCGTTGGCGTCGGTCGGAATTCTGTGCTCCATCGCCGGCATTGTGCTGGTCAAGAGTGCATCGGGTAAGGCGCCGGATAAGGCACTTCGTACCGGGACCATCGGTGCAACAGTGATCTTCATTATCGCGGCGCTGGCGCTTACCTGGTGGTCGGATATCAGCCTTAATATCTGGTGGTCTGTCGTGGTCGGCGCGCTGGGCGGCATCGTGATCGGACTCGTCACCGAGTACTACACAGCTGGTCCTCCGGTGAAAAAGATTGCCGACGCAGGCGAGACGGGCCCGGCCACAATCATGATCACAGGACTCTCAGTAGGAATGCAGTCTGTGGTGGTGCCTGTGCTCATGCTGTGCGTCATCATCCTAGTCTCGAGCTGGCTCGCCGGGCTTTACGGGGTGGGTATCGCCGCAGTCGGAATGCTGGCCACGGTGGGTATCACGATGGCGATTGATGCCTATGGACCGGTCGCGGACAACGCGGGAGGCATCGCTGAGATGGCAGGGTTGGGTGAAGAGGTCCGTGAGATCACCGATACCCTGGATGAACTGGGCAACACCACCGCAGCTATCGGCAAAGGCTTTGCCATTGGTGCGGCCGCCTTGGCGGCGCTTGCCATCATCTCGGCCTATATCGAAACAGTCACCTTGCATGTTCCGGATTTCAGTCTTCAAATCAATGATCCGGTTGTGCTCGCCGGAATGTTCCTTGGCGGCATTTTCCCGTTTTTGGTCAGCAGCATGACCATGACGGCGGTCGGGGACGCCGCTTTCGACATGATTCGCGAAATCCGCCGTCAGTTCAAGGAGATTCCCGGGTTATTGGAGGGTACTGCGGAGCCGGACACGGATCGCTGTGTTGAGATCGCAACCACGGCGGCACTCAAGCGAATGGTGCCTCCCGGGGTGCTCGCGGTCGGTGCGCCAGTGGTGGTTGGTTTTACTCTTGGCCCTGCGGCGCTGGGCGGCATGCTGGGTGGTGCTCTTTTGGGCTGCGTCCTCCTTGCACTGACCATGGCGAATGCCGGTGGTGCCTGGGACAACGCGAAAAAATACATCGAGAAGGGCAATCTCGGGGGTAAGGGTTCCGACGTGCATAAGGCAGCGGTTGTCGGGGATACGGTCGGAGATCCGTTTAAGGATACTTCCGGACCATCGATGAACATCCTGATCAACGTGATGGCGATTGTCTCTTTGGTGATCGCACCCTTGCTGGGCTGATTGCCAAAACCATTGTCTGGAGGGCCGGCATCTGCCGGCCCTTTTTTTTGCGTGCGTTCGGGTTAACAATAAAGTCTCCACTGGCCAACTGGAGTTCATGGACGATGACCGGACCCATAATTCGCTCCGCCGTCGAAGCTGACCTTGAATCGATTCGTCGGATCTACGAGCACGAGGTGCTGACAGGGACGGCCTCTTTTGAGATCGATCCGCCGGATCTTAAGGCGATCCGCAAGCGCTGGCAGATGATAGGTGAAGCCGGTTTGCCCTATCTGGTGGCAATGATTGAAAACCAGGTGGTGGCCTTCGCGTATGCACTGCCGTATAGGCCAAGGCCCGCCTACCGCTATACCGTGGAACACTCTATCTACGTTGATCGGTCCTGGCGCCGCCGGGGTATCGGCAAGCAGTTGCTGGATCGTCTCGTGGAACTCCTCACAGGATGCGGCATTCGCGAGATAATCGGCATCATCGGAGACAGTGCCAATGAGGCTTCTCTCTTGGCTCACGAGAGCGCCGGGTTTCATCAGGTGGGTACGCTGCAGAACGTGGGTCGCAAGTTTGATCGCTGGCTGGACACCGTGATCGTGCAGCGCAGTCTTTCACCTTCCCCGAATGAGGCCGCCCAGATCCAATGAGAACGTCACCGATTCGTTGCGAACTCGACCACCTGGTCGTGGGCGCGCAAAGCCTAGATGAGGGCGCTGGCTACATCGCAGATCTCCTGGGAGTCTCCCCGGTGAAGGGTGGCGTCCATCCGAATATGGGTACCCATAATGTCCTGCTTTCGCTGGGGGGCTCGGTCTATCTGGAAGTGATCGCAATTAATCCTGACGGTGACCCTCCTGAGCATCCGCGTTGGTTTTCTCTCGACAACCCGACCGTTCGGCAGACTCTTGAGCAGGGCCCTCGACTGCTGACCTGGGTAGCCAGGACTCCGGATATTTCGGGCCTTAAACGTCTTGAGTCCTATGCATCCTGTGACGTGCGGGAAATGTCCCGCGGCGATCTTCGGTGGCTGTTTGCATTCACCCCAGATGGTGAGTGTCCGGGCGATGGAGTGCTGCCACACGTGATTGAGTGGCGCGGCAACGTACATCCGACCGATACCCTGCCTGATTCGCAATGCCGCTTCAAAAGCCTTAAGGCAAACCTGGCGCCGGGTGGCAGTATGGGGTCCACCATCGCCGCGATGGGTCTGAATCCGCTTCTCACTTCACCGGGGTCGAAAAACGATGCGGTCGGACTGCATGCCGTGATCAAAACGCCCCGCGGCGAAATCGTTCTTTGACGAAGAAGGCTTTGGGGTATGAACGGGTCTGGCACTCAACGAAAAGCCCACGCTGACTGGAAAAGCGCGCTCAAACTGCTGCTGGCCTTTCAGCGGCACAAGACACCGGGTACGCTCGAAACCGTGGTTTTTGGACAGACGTCGGTCGATGTGTATCAGCCGCCGTCAACACCGGCTGCGACAGTGATTTTTATCCCTGGCCTCTCGATACGTGGCCGAGAGGATCCGAGAATTCGACGATTGGGCTGGGCACTGTCAGCCGGGGGTCTGCGGGTGCTGATACCGGATGTCCCGAGCATTCGTGCTTTGACGATCTCTACCCGTCAGCCTGATGAAGTCGCCAACCTGATCCGGTCTATGGCGCAGGATCGGTCTCTCGTGACGACCCGTCGAGTCGGCCTCATGTCAGTCTCTTTTTCCAGTATTTTTGTTCTGCGCGCAGCGCTCGATCCGGTGCTGAATGATCGGATAACTGCTGTTGGACTCATCGGGGGGTATTACGATATTGAGCGGGTAGCCAACTTCCTGATTACCTCCGAGCAGGCTGATCCCTACGGTCGACTGGTGATTGGGCGAAGTTACTTTGCCGAAGTTGAGCCTGAGCACACGAACGCGATAGCGGCGCTAAAAGCAGCAGTGGAAACGGTTGCCACCCACAACAACGAACCGATACGCCTGGATGCGCTGTTTGATACCAATGACCCACTCGAACAGTCGTTGCATCAGTTGATGACAGAGCCCGCATCGCGGCAGGCATTTCTAGAGAAAATCCTCGATGTGTTCGACAGCGCCTGGGCTGGGTATCGCGTGCCGCCTGAATTTCCTCAGAGTACGCCTCCTGTCTTACTGCTGCATGGCAGCCATGACCCGGTCATCCCGACAGCAGAATCCCGCCACCTGGCGCACCGCTTGGCCCGCCAGGGGCTTGCACATCACTTGTGCATCAGCGAACTTCTTGAGCACGGGAACACCGCGATCTCATTTCGTCGGATTGTTGATGTCTATCGTCTGGTAGCAGGTTTCGCCTGGTTTTTAGGCCGCGTGCAAACTGATGGCGCCAAAAAAAGGGCGCCCCTGGGCGCCCTTTTTTGATTGAGCGCTGAGCCCGTTTACAGGTAGTAAACCACGCCTGCCATGATGGCGGTCAGGACGACAGAAGAGGTGATCACCGCGCTGACGGACTGGATAGTGCCGTTCATCTTGCCCCAGATTGCGTTCGCTTCGATGATGGCCAAAATGATTAGGCCAACAAGCAATGCAACTGAGCTCATCGCCATATCGCCAGCGCCGCCCCAGACGCCTCCATTGGATATCGGGCTTGCGTGAGCAGACGTGATCATGAAGTACAACATAGGCAGGGAGAAAAGCGTGTTCGTGCGTGATGCGAGCGCTGCTTTCGGTCCTGCCGCTGCCTTATCGCCCGACGCCAGACCGATGACGATTTTCTGGTTGGGCCAGATGATCAGCCAGACGTTGAGCATCATGATTGTTCCCATCAGCGCACCCAGTGAGATAGCAAGGCTGAAGCGCATGTTGTGTATCCAACCTAGCAAAAGTAGCCCGCTTAGGAATGTAAACATCGCTGCCCAGCGAAACCACCATAATGCCCGCGGGGCGAGTTTAGCCATGACATCAGCTTTGGCGGAATCGTCCGCTTCTTTAACGTATTCAGTTTGCACAAAGTTGAAGTAGTACAGCAGACCGACCCACGCGATGCCAAAAACCACATGACCCCATCGCATCACAATATCCATTATGTACGCCATTTGATTCCTCTCCCAGATACGGGTTGCTTGAGCGCCGTCCGGCGGTTGAGCCGTTCGGCAGTTAGAAAGCGCAGACCGGCGGTTCGCGAATTACCCTACGAACAGCAAGTGTGCAGACCCCTACGACAGGTGGATTTTAGTGCAGGTCTCCCCGTTGCGCCAACGTAGTGATGCAGCGGGGATAAAGGCCTCAGCCGACCGAAGGTAGGCCGGCGAGCGCCATGGCAACTTCAGACTCATCGTAGGCGTGATCCTCAAGTTTTCCGGCGTTGTAGTCGGTATATGCCTGCATGTCGAAATACCCATGTCCGCACAGGTTAAACAGAATGGCGCGGGACACCCCTTCCTCTTTGCACCGCATGGCCTCAGCGATTGCGCCCTTGACGGCATGGTTGGCCTCCGGCGCCGGTACGATGCCCTCGGCGCGCGCAAAGGTGATCCCAGCGTCAAAACACTCGGTCTGTGTGTACGCTGAGGGCGCAATCTCACCAAGTTCGACCAGTTGGCTGACCAGTGGCGCCATCCCGTGGTAGCGCAGGCCGCCCGCGTGGGAAGCCGGCGGTAAAAACGAAGACCCGAGGGTATGCATTTTCACGAGAGGCGTCAGGTTGCCGGTATCACCAAAATCATAGGCGTACTTACCCTTGGTGAGGGAAGGGCAGTTCGCTGGCTCCACAGCGACTACCCGGGTATCATGCTCTCCCCTCAGTTTGGCGCCGATAAACGGAAAACTTAAGCCCGCGAAGTTGCTGCCGCCGCCGGTGCAACCCACGACCACATCCGGATAGTCGTCCGCGAGTTCCATCTGGCGCATGGCCTCCTGCCCAACGACGGTCTGGTGCAGCAGGACGTGATTGAGCACGCTGCCCAGGGAGTACTTGGTGTCATCGCGCTGAGCGGCCACTTCCACGGCCTCACTGATGGCGATACCAAGACTGCCGGTACTGTCGGGATTATCGGCGAGGATCTTTTTGCCTGACTCAGTCAGGTTGCTGGGACTCGCATGACAGGTGGCGCCAAAGGTTTCCATGAAAGCACGCCGGTAGGGCTTCTGGTCGTAACTGATCCGTACCATGAACACCTCGATTTCGAGGCCGAACATCGAGCCGGCCAGAGCGAGTGAGGATCCCCACTGACCCGCGCCGGTTTCTGTCGCGATCCGTTTAACGCCTTCTTCTTTGCAGAAAAATGCCTGGGCGATGGCTGTGTTCGGCTTATGGCTTCCTGTGGGACTGACGCCTTCGTATTTGTAATAAATGCGCGCTGGCGTATCCAGAGCCTCTTCCAGCCGACGGGCCCGGAACAGCGGACTCGGCCGCCATTGGCGGTATATCTCACGGACCGGCTCCGGGATATCGATCGTGCGCTCCCCACTGACTTCCTGCATGATGGATGCCATAGGAAAAAGGGGCGCGAGATCATCAGGCCCAACGGGCTGGCCGGTGCCGGGATGCATCACTGGAGCGGGAGGCTCGGGCAGGTCGGCAATGATGTTGTACCAACTGCGGGGCAGTTCTTCTTCGCCAAGCAGAAACTTAATCTGGTCTGTCATGATGTGTCCTGAAATTTGATTAACGCCTTAAGCCTGTTTCTTTAAACCATTGGTGAGGGCCGCGATAAACAAAACGGCATCGATAACGCTTTCTGACCGCAAACCTTACACCAGGTTGGGTAGTTGAGGAGAGAGCGGCGCTGGATTCAATTGGAATCCAGATTACTCAGGCACGCAAACGCTTACTGTGAGTCAGGAGGTAAAGGCTCAGCGCAAAAAAGCAGACGATGAAGGATCCGATCATGGCGAAGGAAATTGACAGACTGACGTCGCTGATACCCAGAAAGCCGTAACGGAATGCATTCACCATGTACAGAATGGGATTTGCTTTGGAGAGTTGTTGCCAGAAGTCCCCAAGCAGGTGAATGGAATAAAACACCCCGCCCAGATAGGTCAGCGGCAGCAGGACAAAGGTGGGCACCATAGTGACATCATCGAAAGTCTTTGCAAAGATCGCGTTGATGAACCCTGCAAGCGCGAACAGGATCGCCGTCAGGATCGCGACGCTGGTCAGCATAACGATACTGAATACATTGAGATCAGTAAACAGCAGGGAGATCCCAGTGACGATCAATCCGACCAGCAAGCCCCGAGCCACACCGCCGGTGACATAGGCCAGCAGGATAACGCTGTTGGGGGTGGGAGAGACCAGCAGCTCCTCAAGGGACTTTCCCCACTTGGCACCGAAGAAGGATCCGACGACGTTCTGGTAACTGGCGTTGATGACGGCCATCAGTATCAGCCCTGGCACTAGAAAGTCCATGTAGTCAAAACCATCCATCTGGCCGATCCGCTTGCCAATCAAATTGCCGAAGATCACAAAGTACAGCAGAGTAGAGATGGCGGGAGGCACCAGCGTCTGCTGCCAGATCCGCATAAAGCGCGTGATCTCCTTGAGTACGATGGTCGCGTAGGCGATCCATTGCTCGCGGGGTGTCACTTACCCTCCACAGAGCTAGGGCCCACGCGGCTAATAAAGAGCTCTTCGAGTCGATTGGCTTTGTTGCGCATGCTGTTCACACGTATATCGTTGTCCGACAGGAGGCGATAAAAATCGTTGAGATGTTCTTCCTTTTTGATATCGATCTCGAGAGTCGTCGGATCGATGAGCCTCGCTGCCTCGTCGAGGGCGACCGGTATCGTCGCCAACGGTCGCTCCAGGTCAAGCACGTAGGTTTCAAGATGCAACTGGCGCAGCAGTTCGCGCATGGAAGTGTTTTCCACCAGTTTGCCGCTATCGATGATGCCGATGTTGCGACAAAGGTGCTCGGCCTCTTCGAGATAGTGGGTGGTCAGGATAATCGTGGTTCCCGAACGATTAATCTCCCGAAGGAAGTCCCACATCGACCGACGGATTTCAATATCGACGCCGGCGGTTGGTTCGTCAAGAATCAGCAGGCGCGGCTCGTGCACCAGGGCGCGGGCAATCATCAGCCTGCGCTTCATGCCGCCTGAAAGTTGCCCGGCCTGATCGTTGCGCTTCTTCCACAGACCCAGCAGTGTCAGGTATTTCTCGGTGCGTGCCAGTGCGGTGCGCCGATCGATGCCGTAGTAGCCAGCCTGGTTTCGGACAATCTGCAAGGGTGTCTCAAAAATATTGAAATTGAATTCCTGAGGCACCACGCCCAAAAAGGATTTCGCTTGGGGGAAGTTGTTGTCGATATCGACACCGAACACCTCGACGCGCCCTGAGGTCTTGATGACCAAAGAGCCCAGCACGCTGATGACCGTTGATTTGCCGGCCCCATTGGGCCCCAGCAGGGCATAAAAATCCCCTTGGGGCACAGCAAGGTCAACGCCTTGTAAGGCCGTTACGCCGTTGCCGTAGGTCTTGGACAGTTGTGTCGTTTTGAGGGCGAATTTCAAACGGTATCTCGGTGCGATGATGCCGGGAAGAGAGTGGGAGATCGCGCCTTAGGGCGTGTTTTTCAAGAGCGCCAGAATTTTATTGGCGCAGGACGCACTTCTGATAAAGGTCTTTGAGGCGGTGGTCCGGATCGTAGCGCGCTTTCAGGGCTCGGTAATGGCTCCCGCCATACTGGCGATCGAAAGCCTCTTGCGTATAGAAGCTTTCTGAATATAACGACTTGATTCCGCCAAGTTTGTCCACTTCGTCTTCGATCAGTCGGTTGAAATGCCCGCGCGGATAGTTTTGCCGGCTACGGATTCCGTCCCAAAAACCGAAGTTGATATACAGGGTGTCATCCCGCATGGGGAAGAGCGGGTATTCACCCCGCGTCCGGTCGTGGCGGGCCGGGCAGATCCAGACCGGGCGAATGCCGATCTCGCGCTCAAAGAAGTAAAGAAAAGCTGGTGCATTTTCTAAGGGGATGTCGACATCCTGAATAACAGCTTCGCGATGAATACCCGTCAGGGTGTTCAGTCGTCGTGTCAGACCGACTCGAGTATTCCATCGCATCACCTTCTGGTAGGTGATCGAGTTGAGTCGTCTGCGTCCCAGCAGGCGACGCATCAGCGGGTTTTGCACATAGAGGTTCTTGGAGCACCAGAACCAGTCGGTATCCCAGCGCCACAGGTAGTCACGAGTCGTGAGGTAGTCCTCACTGCGCTGGCGAAGGGACCGGTAGAAGATATTCAGATAGGTGTAGTCGCTGGTATAAGGCGCTTCGTCGCAGAATTCACCCAATACGAGGTAGTGCTCACCCGGAGAAAAAACGACCCCGTCGACAAAATCATAAGGCTCGCGGGTGGCCGCTTCGAGTCTCGCAAAAAATTCTTCCGGATCCCGCAGGTGCAGGTGCGTCAGCCGCACATAGGGCTTCACGGGAATCCCTTCAATCTTGAGGCGCAGGATGTATCCCAGCGAACCATAGGAGTTGGCGAGGCCGAAGAAAAGATCCCGATGCTCGTTATTGGGGGTGCAGCAGATAATGTCGCCGTTGCCCAGTAGCACGTCCATTTCCAGCACGGTTTCGTGCGGCAGGCCGTATCGGAAGGAGGACGATTCAATCCCGATGCCGCCTATTGCGCCGCCGATGGTGATCGACTTCAACTGGGGCACCACTGCAGGCATCAGTCCGTGGGTCAGGGCGGCATCCGAGAGGGCCTCGTAGGTCACCATCCCTTCGGTTTCTATCACGCGGGTCTGTGGGTCGACCGACAGCACGTGCTGAAAGTCATTCACATCAAGTGCGCGATCCTGAGCCCGTCGATCACGAAACAGATTGGAGGTCGCCTTGCCAAGACGGATGTCTCCGCCGCGCTGCTGCCGCAGGTGTTCGGCAAGGCGGTCACGACGTTCCTGATAACCCATATCAGACCGCCTTAGAAGCCGACGGTTTGGCTGTCTTTTCGAGGGTCTGATCCGCCCGCATAGCCATGTTCGGTTCGCATGATGACCTGGCCACAGCCAAAGAGTCCGGGCTTGGGTTGGGGAACAAGGTAGTGGCCTCGGCGCTTGAGCTCCTCAGCGAGATGATTCAGGCCGCTTTCGATCGTGATGGAAAAGTCTTCGTGTACATGCCACCGGGGCGCATCCAGAGCTTGCTGCGGTGAGCAGTCGTCGTGAAGGATGGCATTCAGTACCTGGACCTGGCCTTGCGGTTGGTGGTGTCCGCCCATCACCCCAAAGGCTATGAACGGATGGCGGTCCCGCGTCGCAAAGGCCGGAATGATCGTGTGATAAGGCCGCTTGCGGCCTGCGACCTGGTTGGGGTGTCCGGGCTCGGTCACGAACCCTTTTCCTCGATTCTGCATTGAGATGCCGGTATGGGGCACCACCATCCCGGCGCCGAAATTGTCGTAATGGGACTGAATCATTGACACCATCATCCCGTTGGCATCCGCTGTTGCCAGATAGACTGTCCCCTGGTCGGGCTGAATCTCAATCGCTGGAGTGCTGGCGCGGTCGATGTGGATATCCTCGGCACAGCGGGCCAGGAAGGCGTCGTCAAGCAGCTGATCGGTCGAGATCCGCATGGTGTCGAGGTCGGAGACATGGCGATGCGCCAGAAAGAATCCCGCCTTGATTGCTTCGATCTGCAGGTGAATACGGTTGGCCGACAGGGCTTCATGGCGTTCAATCTCGAGGTGTTGCAGGATACCCAGCGCGATCAAGGTAACGATGCCTTGCCCGCTCGGCGGAATCTCATGGACGGTGAGGTCTGCATAGTCCAGCGCAATGCAGTCGGTCCAGAAGCCTTCGTGGTTTGCCAGGTCATCGGGTGTCATCACCCCTTGATGGCGGGCACAGTCTGCTGCGATTTTTTGCGCCAGGTCGCCGCGGTAAAAACTTTCGCCCTGTGAGGCGCAGATTTCCTCAAGCGTGTCGGCCATTGCCGGGCAACGAAACAATTCCCCTTCTTTAGGCGGCCGCCCATCAACGGTGAAGGTGTCGTAGAAGCCCTCGTTCTGGACGAATCGGTCGACCACCCGGCCCCATGCCTGGGCCAGCACGGGCGAGACCGGATAACCCTCACGTGCGTACCGGACCGCGTTGCCAAAGAGTGACTCAAGGGGCAGGGAGCCAAATCGTTTCCAGAGCTGGATCCAGGTATCGACCGCCCCTGGAACCGTTACGCTGTCCCAGCCATGCTCGGGAATCCCGTCGCGGCCGGCAAAGTATTCCGGTGTCCAGCCCGCGGGCGATTGGCCGCAACCGTTGAAGCCATGAAGCCCTGAGTCATTGGCGATGATGGCAAATGCGTCGCCGCCGATGCTGTTCATGGTCGGTTCAACCACGCTCAGGCAGATTGCCGTGGCCACGGCGGCGTCAACGGCGTTACCGCCCTGGCGGAGCATCTCGAGTCCTGCCTGGGCGGCCAGAGGCTGCGAGGTGCTGACCATCTGGCCGGCATATACAGAAGATCGGCGTGATGGGTGACGATGGTGTTGATCGACTTGTTCAAACATAGTTGGCGCGGTGGGCAGGAGTCAGTTGGGAACAATACCGCTTCGGTGTCAGCATTTTCTTCTAGCCCGTGGTTGGGCTTTGCTTAAAGAGCGGTTCAAAACACAGTCTAGCATCGGTCTGGGTCAGGTCGTGTCCGCGCAGATCATGAGGTGTGCGTGCAGACCTTTGCCAGGTGATCCAGCATTGCATCGAAGTGTCCCTGTTCCTTGGCCATGTCGGCACGCAGGCGCGCACTGCAGTGCATTTCAAGCGGCATATTGAGCAGATCCCAGCGATAACTTACGGACGCCTGTGGTTCAACTTCACCGATCAGGATGCGTGCACTTTTTTCGGCAGATTGCTTAAACCAGTCGACATGCCCCTGGCTTTTGACGATGTCCAGGTGGGCAAGGCCTTCTCCCGCAATATAGGTATAAAGACCCTGGTCGTCGCGTTCGATGGTGTTGTGAATATGCCCATTGAGAATGGTCCGGGCGCCGATCCGCAGTAGCTGTTCACGCAGCCATTCTCCTTCGCCAAAGTTCTCGATACTGTGATCAGAGGGCTGCTCTTCAATTGGCCTCAGATCAGTGATCGGGCGGTGACTGAAGACAACGTATTCGCGAATGCCGGGGTTATCGCGCAGCGCTGGCAGCTGACGGAGCAGCGCCCCCCGCATCCCCGCCGACCAGGGAATGATGTCTGCCGCTGTATCGAGATTGATGAACTGGATGCCGCCAAGACGGAACGTGGAGTTGCGCGGGCCGACGCCACGCTCAAACCAGTGCAGCAAGTTCCGATCGAAACCCCGGACGATATCGTGATTGCCGAAGGCGGAAAAAACGGGCACCGGGCTGTTGGCGAGGTGATGAATGACGCTGAGATCGTCACCCGGCTCGTAGTAGATATCGCCCAGTAAAAGGAGAAACTGCGCCCCGAGCTGATGGGTTCGCTGCAAGGACCATTCGAGTTCACGGCCCCCGCCGGTATCTCCGATAGCGGCGAACCGATAGCTGTCGGCAAACGGGACTTCCCAGCGCAGTGTGAGTGCGCGGTCGGAAGTGGCCTCACCCCGCACGGTTCGCTTAAGGCCGTCTATAGATTCATCATGGATCTGACCTGCTCCATCATGCCTCAGTGTCGCCAGGGGATGGATGTTATCGATCGTGATGTGGAAGACGCCTTGGGTCCGAAGCGCCGGTTCCGGAGTGAATGCCCGCCAGGAAAGAGACGGGCCTTCCGTTCCGATGAGAAAGGCGCCCTCTGCGAGCACAGGGAAATCTCCCTCAGGGTGGCGGGCCTCATGCTTGACATGCCGCGGTTCTGCCATGATCGGCACTCGAAGGCCCCGCATCGCCAGCGCATTGATGCCCACGCCGGCACCAACCAGCGTGAGTGCGCCGAGGAACTGTCGACGGGAGAAAGACTTGCTCATTGGTCTGATAACTTAACGTGCGATGAGGGGGTTCCGACCTGATCTGGGGCAAGATGTCCGGTGATTCAGGCTGGCCGTGATGGACGGCGCTTCGCGTGGTTCCCTGCTTATTAACCCGGACGATTTTAGCATCGCGCTGGCTCTTGGCCTGTGAACCGATTCGACGAAGTGCCGACTCAATCGGATTCTGAATCGCGGATTAACTGGGTCAGGGTGTCCAGGTCAAAGATCGTCAAACATTGGCGTGTGGCTTCGATGAGGCCCGCCTGTTTCAGTTGATTAAGCGTGCGGGTGACACTTTCTCGGGTGGTGTTGGTTCGGCTCGCCAGATCCGCATGGGTGGGTGGCGGCGTGATCTCGACGACCTTGTCTTTCGCCGGATGCGTGCGGGCGAGCCGAAGCAGTTCAGCGTGTATCCGATTGCTGGTGTTGAGCGTGCTGAACTCGAAAACCTTTTCGTCTGCCCGGCGCAGTCTTGCGGCGAGTTCAATCATCAGTGCCCGCATGACCTCAGGATGCGAGTCGATCACTTCACTAAAGACAACGGCCGGCAATGAGGCCAGCAGACTCTCTTCCAGAGTGACTACAAAACTGGATCGTGGATGACCGTCAAGCGCGGAGAATTCCCCAAAAATATCGCCTTGGACCAATTCGGCAAAGGTGATTTCCTTGCCCGCATCCGAGAAGGTCTTGGCGGTGACGCGTCCGCTGCAGATAAAGTAGACCTCGTCGCAGGGCGCATCCTGAGCCAGAACTTCACTGCCGCCGCCGTGGCGTGACCAACTGCATCTTTCTGCGAGCTTGGCCAGGGCCTCTTCTGGCAGGGTCGCCAGAATGCGTACTTGGGCTAGAGCGGTAACGCTGATATTGCCATCTGCCTGCTTTGCCATCGCACTGTTCCGCTGATCTTTGAGGGCTACCATAACCGATTAGTCGGGCGTCGGCGAGACAGGGCTTTTTCAACCTGAACGGGGTGCGGCGGCCAACCCAAAGCCGCTATGATCGAACGCTATGGAAGCGCGTTTGCCGAGCCGGATTGTCTGCCTGACTGAGGAAACCACCGAGACCCTTTACTGGATCGGTGAAGCCGATCGAATTGTCGGCATCTCGGGGTTTACGGTCAGGCCGCCACAGGCGCGCAAGGAAAAACCCCGGGTCAGTGCGTTTACCAGCGCGCGCATCGACCGGATTCTTGCGCTGTCACCCGATCTGGTTTTGGGCTTTTCAGATCTGCAGGCTGACATCGCTCAGGAACTGATTCGAGCAGGGGTGAGTGTGATGGTGTTCAATCACCGATCGGTCAACGGCATTTTGGACATGATGAAGACACTGGGCGCCATGGTGGGCGCGCTGGACTCGACCGAAGCCCTGATTGCGCAATGCCAGGCGAATCTTGACCGCGCCAGGAGACAGGCGCCGCCCGTGCGGCCCCGCGTGTATTTTGAAGAGTGGGATACCCCGCAGATATCCGCAATCCGCTGGGTCTCCGAACTGATTGAGATAGCCGGTGGGCAGGATATCTTCCCCGAACTCGCGCAGTGTCCGGACGGCAAGAGCCGCATCATTGCCGAGCCGGAAGAAGTGATCCGCAGGCAGCCGGACATCATTATCGGGTCGTGGTGCGGTAAGAAATTCCGCCCCGAAAAAGTGGCCGCCCGCCCGGGATGGTCCGAGATCCCGGCAGTCAAAAACAATGCGCTTTATGAGATCAAGTCAGCAGAGATTCTTCAGCCCGGCCCCGCTGCACTCAGTGATGGATTGTCACGGCTTTCTACCCTTATCGGCAATTGGCACACGGCGCCGGGCTAGCTGGTTTCTGATCCGCAGCCGGACCTTATTGCTCGAGCGTTTCGCCGTTCCAGACCTCAAAATCCATCGCCGCCTTGATGAGTGAGCGGGTGTAGTCGTCTTGCGGTGCACAGAATATTTGCTCTGCCCCGCCTTGCTCGACTACCCGACCCGAGCGCATCACGATGATCTCGTCCGCCAGTGCACGCACCACTCGAAGATCATGGCTGATAAAAAGATAGCTCAGCCCGTAGATCTCCTGCAGTCGAAGCAGCAGGTCAATCATCTGTGACTGTACGGCCCGATCCAGCGCGGATGTGGGTTCGTCGAGGACAATCAGTTCAGGTTTCAGGATCAGCGCCCGGGCAAGCGCGATCCGTTGGCGCTGCCCGCCGGAGAATTCATGGGGATAGCGCCATCGGGTATCTGGCTCCAGTCCGACTTCCCGCAACGCCTCGATAACCTTTGAATCCTGATCGGGTCTTTCGACGAGACCGTGGGCCTCAAGGCCTTCCGCCACAATGCCCCCGACGTTCATGCGCGGACTAAGGCTGCCAAAGGGATCCTGGAAGACGATCTGCATTTGACGGCGCAAGGGCTGGAGCGCTTTGCGGGACACGCCATCAATACGCTGGCCTTTAAAGCAGATGGCCCCGCGGCTTTGGGTAAGCCGCAGCAGCGCCAGCGCCAGCGTCGTCTTACCGGATCCACTCTCGCCGACCACCCCCACGGTACGCCCGGCCCGCAGCGTCAGACTGACGCCATCCACTGCCCGAACATAATCCACGGTATGCCGCAACAGACCCTTGCGCACATCAAACCACACGCCAAGCTCATGGGCTTCAAGAAGCACTTTGCCCGATGCTGTGCTCCCCGCTCGCCGGGTTTTGGGTTCTGCCTCAATCAGCGTCCGGGTGTATGTTTGTGAGGGCGCCTGAAAGATCTGATCCGTATTGCCGGATTCCACTACTTTGCCCCCCTGCATCACATATACCCGGTCGGTGGTTTTGCGTACCACCCCAAGATCATGCGTAATCAGCAGCAGTGCCATATCGAGTTGTTGGCAGAGCTCATCGAGGAGCACAAGAATCTGTGCCTGTGTGGTGACGTCAACTGCGGTGGTGGGTTCGTCAGCAATCAGGAGCCGGGGCTCATTTGCAAGCGCCATGGCGATCATCACTCTTTGACGCTGGCCGCCTGAGAGCTGGTGCGGCCAGGATTTCAGTTGACGTTCCGGATCCCGGATCCGCACCTGCTCCAACAGTTGCAATGCGCGCTGGTGTGCGACGGGCTCTTTCAGTCTTTTGTGCACGATCAGGGTTTCACAGATTTGTTTTTCAACGGTGTGCAGCGGGTTCAGCGACAGCATGGGTTCCTGAAAGATCATGCCGATGCGGCTGCCCCGCACACCCCGCAGGGTCTTCTCGTTGGCGCCAAGCAGTTCTTCTCCCTCAAAAAGAATGCTCCCGCCGGGATGACTGGCCTGGGGATAGGGCAGCAACCCCAGAATGGAAGCTGCTGTTACCGATTTACCCGATCCGGATTCGCCTACCAGCGCAACCCGCTCACCCGCATGGATTGTCAGCGAGACGTCTTTGGCCGCGTCAAACTCTTTGTTCGGAGTCGCAAACCGCACCGAGAGGTCACGAATCTCGAGCAGCGGACGGACAGGCGGGGAGGTATTCATCGCAAGTCGATTGCCTTTCGCGGGTCAAAGGCATCGCGGACCGCTTCGCCGACAAATATCAGCAGACTCAGCATCAGTCCGATGACGAAGAACCCGGTCAGCCCGAGCCAGGGAGCCTGAAGGTTTGCTTTACCTTGAGCGAGCAGTTCACCCAGCGATGCGGACCCGGGTGGCAGGCCGATCCCCAGAAAATCCAGCGAGGTGAGCACGGTGACTGAGCCTGCGAGAGTAAAGGGCATAAAGGTGATTGTCGCCACCATGGCGTTTGGCAGCAGATGACGGAACATGATCACGGTGTTGCTGACACCGAGCGCCTGGGCAGCGCGGACGTATTCAAAGTTGCGCGCTCTCAGGAACTCGGCGCGGACCACACCGACAAACCCCATCCATGAAAACAGCAACAGCAGGCCCAGCAGCCACCAGAAGGTGGGCTCCACGACGCTGGCCAGGATGATCAGCAGGTAGAGCGTTGGCAATCCGGACCAGACTTCAATAAAGCGTTGGCCCAAAAGATCGGTCCAGCCGCCGAAGTATCCCTGCACCGCGCCGGCGGCCACACCGATCACGGCGCTGATCAGGGTCAGGGTGAAACCGAACAGCACTGAAATCCGAAAACCGTATATGGCCCGGGCGAGAACATCCCGGGCCTGATCGTCAGTGCCTAGCCAGTGCTGATGATCAGGCGGGGCAGGGGCAGGCACGGGAAGATCCCAGGCTACGGTTTGATGGTGATATCGGATGGGCGGCCAGAGCATCCAGCCTTGCGCATCAATGAGTTCTGCGAGAAACGGATTGCGGTAATCCGCCTCGGTCAGGAAATCACCGCCGAAGGTAGTCTCGGGATAAGCCTTAAAGATGGGCATATAGACCTCGCCCCGGTAGATCACGACAAAGGGCTTGTCGTTGGCGACAAATTCAGCAAAAAGGGACACGATGAACAGAATCAGGAAAATCCACATCGACCACCATCCGCGGCGGTTGGCGCGGAAGTTATGCACCCGTCGTCGTGTCAGGGGGCTGAGTCTTGGGCTGTCCATTTAGGTGTCACGGTTTTCAAAATCGATTCTCGGATCAACGAGGGTATAGGTCAGGTCCCCGATGAGGCTCATCACAAGCCCCAGCAGCGAGAAAAAAAAGAGTGTGCCGAACATCACCGGATAGTCCCGGGCAAAAGCCGCCTCGAAGCCGAGCAGGCCAAGCCCGTCCAGAGAGAAAATGATCTCAATGAGCAGTGACCCGGTAAAGAGGATTCCGATGAACGCACTGGGAAAGCCGGCGATCACGATGAGCATGGCATTGCGGAATATGTGACCGTACAGTACCCGGCGCTCACTCAAGCCCTTTGCCCGTGCAGTAAGCACATACTGTTGATTGATCTGGTCAAGAAAAGAGTTTTTGGTCAGCATCGTCAGTGCGGCGAACCCGCCTATGGCCATGGACAGCACGGGCAGGGCGATATGCCAGAAGTAATCCAGAATGCGTGACGGCCAGGACAGCATTTCCCAGTTCTCTGAGGTGAGCCCCGCCAGAGGAAACCAGTCGAGATAACTGCCTCCGGCAAACACCACCAGCAGGAAGACCGCAAAGAGAAAACTGGGAATGGCAGTGCCGATCACTACCAGTACGCTGGTCCAGACATCGAAGCGGGTCCCGTCGCGAACCGCCTTGGCGATGCCGAGCGGGATTGAGATGAGGTACACCAGCAGGGTAGTCCAAATGCCGAGTGAAATTGACACCGGCATCTTGTCGAGCACCAGGTCCACGACCGAGCGGTCACGGTAAAAACTTTCACCAAAGTCAAACATCAGGTATTGCTTCATCATGGTGAAGAAGCGCTCGGGCAAAGGCTTGTCGAAGCCAAAACGGACCTCAAGTTCGGCAATGAAATCCGGGTCAAGACCCTGCGCACCGCGATATTTTCCGCTGAAGGCGTCACTGCTGCCCGCACTTGAAAGGGTTTCACTGGCGCCGGTGCGCGTGACTCGCTCGGTGATGTCGGCACCAACGCCCGTGAGTTGCGAAATGATCTGTTCCACCGGCCCGCCTGGGGCCACCTGGATGATCACGAAATTGATCACCATGATCGCGAACAGCGTGGGAATCATCAGCAGCAGTCTGCGGACGAGGTAGGCGCTCATGATCGTGTGAGGGTGAGGTGGGCTATTGGCGTTCTTTTTCGAGAGCACTGGCGCGCTCTGCATCGAACCACCAACGATCCGTCATGACGCCCGTACGTACCGGGGTTTCCGGCCTTCCAAACTTGTCCCAGTAAAGGATTCGGTCGGCCCGGATGTGCCAGTGGGGAACTACATAATGACCCCATGACAGCACCCGATCCAGCGCGCGGGTCCGCTGGTTGAGTTGTTCTCGGGAGTCTGAGCGCAGCATCAGGCCGATGAGCTCATCCACGACCGGATCACGCACCCCCGCAAGATTTCGGCTGCCTGCCGAGTCCGCTGCTGCCTGGCTCCAGTATTCGTACTGTTCGTTGCCGGGCGTTTCGCTTTGACCCCAGACCCACACCATCATGTCAAAGTCGAACTGGCGAAAGCGGTTGATATACTGATTCTCGTCCACCAGCCGTACCTTGGCTTCGATCCCCAGCCGCTTCAGGTTGCGAACATAGGGCAGCACAATGCGCTCAAAGGCGGGGCTGACAAGGAGGATCTCGAAGCGAAACGGCGCCCCGGTCTCCGCATCCACCAGTTGGAAATCCTGAACCGCCCATCCGGCGTCCTGGAGCAGGGCATTGGCCCGGCGCAGGTTTTCACGCAGCCAGCCGCTGCCGTCCGTCACGGGCGGGGCATAAGGTTCGCCGAAAACGGTCTCCGGCACTTGGCCGCGAAACGGTTCCAGTACGGCGAGTTCCTCCCCTTTGGGTTTGCCCAGGGCCGCAAGATCGGAATTCGAAAAATAGCTGCGGGTTCGGGTGTACTGACCGTTGAAGAGGTTACGGTTGGTCCATTCGAAGTCAAAAGCGAGCGCGAGTGCTTCACGCACCCGCGGGTCGGAGAACTGCTCGCGGCGGGTATTCATGACGAAGGCCTGCATGCCGGTGGGCCTGCGGTTTGCTACCAGTTCTTTTTTCAGCCAGCCTTTGTCGACAACCGAGACGTTGTAGTCTTCTGCCCAGGCCTTCGCCTGATTCTCCAGTCGAAAATCAATGTCGCCGGCTTTGAGCGCCAGGCGGATCGGCGTTGCATCTCGGAAGAAGTCCGTCCGGATCGTCTGAAAATTCTGCATCCCCCGACGTACCGCGAGACCCAGGCCCCAGTAGTCTTCAACGCGCTCCCGGATCGTAAAGCGCCCCGCCTCAAATTCGCGGATCTGGTAGGGCCCGCTGCCCAGTGGGGGGTCCAGTGTCGTGGCGCCGAAGTCTCGGGTCGCCCAGTAGTGTTTAGGCAGGATCGGCAGTTGGCCTACGATGAGGGGCAACTCACGGTTATTTGATTCCCTGAAGGTAAACCGTACCCGTGCGGCATCCAGCGCTTCTGCCGACGAGACGGCGCTGTAATAAAACCGGTACTGAGGATTACCCTGACTGACCAGGGTTTCAAAAGACCAGGCGACATCCTCGGCAGTGATGGGGGTCCCATCATGCCAGCGCGCTTGTGGGCGAAGATGAAAAATCACCCAGGAACGATCGGGGGGCCATTCGATAGATTCGGCAATCAAGCCGTAACCGGTAAAAGGTTCGTCTGCACTCGTAACGAGCAGGGTTTCCACTGCGCCGGTACTAACCGCGTTGCCCTTGGGGATGAAGGGGTGAAAACTGTCAAAGCTCCCCTGGGAAGCAAGCCGTAGACTCCCCCCTTTTGGAGCGTCGGGATTAACGTAATCAAAATGACGAAAGCCAGCGGGGTAGCGCGGGGTCTCGGAGTCGAACATGGAAATGGCATGAGCGCGCAGGACCTCTGCGGCCAGGGCCGGCAGGGGACTAAGGACGAGCCAAATCAGCAGGAGCCATCTCATGGTGGGCTCATTATATCTTTGGGTATTGCTGTGCTTTCATGGGATCTGATTCGATGGGGATGAGGCGATCACCTGTCGGCAGCGCGGCACGATCACCCGATTCGATTCGTCACTTTAACCGGACCGTATTGCGCTGGTTCCGCCAGCACGGCCGTCACGACCTTCCCTGGCAGGTTAAAGGCGATCCTTATCGGGTATGGGTTTCAGAAATCATGCTGCAGCAAACTCAGGTCACAACCGTCATTCCATTTTATGAGCGCTTTATTCGCCGCTTTCCCGATGTGGTGACGTTAGCGAGAGCCAGGGTTGATACGGTGTTGAGTTACTGGACGGGATTGGGGTACTACGCCCGGGCCCGTAACCTGCATCGCGCATCCAGGATCATTCTGCAGGAATATGACGGTGTGTTCCCGGATGAGTTTGAGAGTGTCTTGTCTTTGCCGGGGATCGGTAGATCTACTGCCGGGGCCATACTGAGTCTTGCCAGTGATCAACGCCATCCGATCCTGGATGGCAATGTCCGGCGGGTGTTGGCAAGGTACTTCGCAGTGGCGGGAGAGATCTCGCGCGGGGAGACTGAAGCGGCTTTGTGGCAGCACGCCGAGGCGGTCCTGCCCAAGAGTGACGCACTGGCTGCACCGTTTAATCAGGCGATGATGGATCTGGGTGCACTGGTGTGCACTCGCGCTAAACCGCAATGCGGGGTGTGCCCCCTCGTTGGGAATTGCCAGGCCTTTGCATTGGGCACGCCGAGGGCCTTCCCTATCCGCAGTAGGAAGCGGGTTCGTCCTACCCGAGAGGTGACCTTCATCATTTTGAGGGATTCAAGCGGACGGGTGTTGCTTGAACGCCGGCCTGCTTCAGGTATCTGGGGAGGCCTCTGGGGGTTTCCTGAGTGCTCGTCGGATGAAACGCCGGTGCAATGGTGTCGGCGCAGGTTCCATATCCGGGCAATCGGGTCTAAGGCATTGCCCGTGATACATCACGCTTTTACCCATTATGTCTTAAAGATCCATCCGAAGCCTTTGCGGGTGAGTGATGCCGCGGGCGCTAAAATCGCAAGTAAGGATCGCGTGTGGATCTCTCCCGGCGCGCCCGGAAGACGGGGTCTGGCTGCCCCTGTGAAGCAATTGCTGGAACAACTGGATAAAAGGGACAAGAAAGATGAGTGATGAAATTCAATGTGTGGTGCTGAATCGCCCGGCCGAGCCGATGGCCAGTGCGCCCTGGCCCGGGGAGCTTGGTCAGCGTATTCTGCGAGAGGTCTCCAAAGAAGGCTGGCAACAGTGGTTGTCGCGGCAGACCATGCTGATCAACGAGCAGCGCTTAAGTCCGATCAACCCGGAGCACCGCGCTTACCTCGAAGCGCAGATGACTGCGTTTCTGTTTGGTGATGGCGGTGATGAGCCAGAGGGTTGGGTAGCCCCCGAAGAAGGCTAGAGCTGGAAAAGTTGCTATACTGACGCCTTTAATGAAGCACTATCCCCGGCTGATTGCCCCCCCTGAATAAACGACAATGCCACTCGACCGCGTCAGTGCGGTTTGGGGTCCGGCATGAACCGAACCCGCAATCGCGCTGTCCCGTCGAAAATACGGCGCCCCCCGGTCGACTGCCCGCCAGGCGCTGATAACCATAATATCTTGGCATCGTGACCAGGTTTGTAGCTGACGGGACCACGACAAAGGAGTCATCATGATCGAAGCCAAAGCCCACAGTGCTTATGGCCTTGAAAACCACGGCCTGCGCAACCCGAAGGCTGTCCACTGGAACCTGACCCAGGCTGCGCTCATTGAGCATGCCATCCGCAAAGGCGAGGGGTCTTTGACCCGTTTCGGCCCGCTAGTCGTCAACACCGGACAACATACGGGCCGTTCTGCCAATGACAAGTTTGTCGTTCGGGACGAAACCACCGAGAACGAGATCTGGTGGGGCAAAGTAAATGTGCCTTACAGCCCCGAACACTTCGATGCACTTTTTGCGCGAATGTCGGACTATCTTGAAGGCAAAGAATGGTACGTGCAGGATTGTTTCGCGGGTGCGGACCCTGATCGGCGTCTGCCGGTTCGCATCATCAACGAACTCGCTTGGCACAGCGCCTTTGCGCGCAACATGTTTATTGTTGGGTCAGACGAGGAGCAGGCTCGCCATGAGCCAGGCTTTACTGTAATCAATGCGCCCGGCTTCTCTGCGGATCCTGCGGTGGACGGGACCAACTCACCGACCTTCATTATCGTCAACTTTTCCAAAAAGCTCGTCATTATTGGCGGTACGAGTTACGCGGGGGAGACCAAAAAGTCGATCTTTAGCGTCATGAATTACCTGCTGCCCCGTCAGGGCGTGCTATCGATGCATGCCTCGGCCAACATCGGAGACGATGGCAGCACGGCGGTGTTCTTCGGCCTGTCGGGTACGGGCAAGACGACGCTGTCGGCTGATGCATCGCGGACACTCATCGGCGATGACGAGCTCGGCTGGAATGAGAACGGCATCTTCAATTTCGAGGGGGGTTGCTACGCCAAAGTGATCAAACTGTCTGCTGAGCAGGAGCCGGAAATCTTCCAGACCACACGCACCTTCGGTACGATTCTGGAGAATGTGGTGCTGGACGAATCAGCCCGCGCCATCGATCTGGATGATGGTTCGCTGACAGAAAATACCCGCGCATCCTATCCCATTTCCCAGATACCGAATGCCTCCGAGACCGGCCGAGGCGGTCAGCCGAAAAACATCGTCTTTTTGACCTGTGATGCATTTGGTGTGTTGCCGCCGGTAGCCAAACTGTCTGCCGCTCAGGCCATGTACCACTTTATCAATGGCTATACCGCAAAAGTGGCTGGCACGGAAAAAGGCGTTACCGAGCCCTCACCGACGTTCAGCCCCTGTTTTGGCGGACCTTTCCTGCCCTTGCATCCGCGGCAGTACGCAAAACTCCTCGGGAAAAACATCGAAACCCGTGGGGTGAAAGTCTGGTTTATCAATACCGGATGGACCGGCGGTGCCTACGGCACGGGTCAACGCATGGCTATTCGCCATACCCGCGCGATCGTCAACGCCGCGCTCGACGGAAAGCTCGATGATGCGGCGACCGAGACGGATCCGATTTTCGGACTCGAGGTGCCGACCGAATGCCCCGGCGTTCCGGCTGACGTGCTGAATCCGCGAAATACCTGGACGGATGCCGAGGCCTATGATGCCCAGGCCAGGAAACTCGCCGGACTCTTTCAGGAGAACTTTGCCAAGTACGCCGAAGATCTGCCGGATGCCGTGAAGGCTGCTGGACCACTCGGAGCCTGACCGGATGCGAGCGATGTCATCGAAATCGTCAGGTAACGTGATCGAGCCGTCGGGGTTGCATTGAGCCAAGAATCTTCGGTATCCCTAGCCGGGCGGCTGTGGGAGCGTGATGTTACGCTCTGGCCGGGTGATGATGACGTCCGGGCTGCGATTCGTGATCGTCTCGGTTGGCTGGATAGCCCCCGCTGGCTCTCTGACCACCAGGCAGCGTTAAACGATTGGGCCCGGGACATTCGTGCCCGCGGCTTTTCTCAGGTGGTTCTTATCGGAATGGGAGGCTCAAGCCTCGCGGCTGAGGTGCTCGCTGAAGTTTTCGGTCCGGCCGGTGATGGACTGTCTTTGACCATTCTCGACAACACTCATCCGGATGCCATCACCCAAGCGTTGGGTAACCGGGCGTGGTCACGGATCCTCTTTGTTTTTTCATCAAAGTCCGGTTCCACGATCGAGGTACAGACCTTGTGCAGCTGGGTCCTGGATAACCTGGAAGAGCAGGGCGTGGCTGAGCCCGGCGGGCAATGTGTCGCCATCACGGATCCGGGCAGCCCTCTTATGCATCTTGCGGTGCAGCGTCATTTTCTTGACTGCCTTGAGAGTCCGCCCGATGTCGGCGGGCGCTTTTCGGCACTGACTCCTTTTGCAATGGCACCGGGCGCACTGCTGGGAATGGATCTAGCAGCGATCGTGCAGAGCGCCCTGGCGTTGTCCGGGCAGTGCAAAGCCGAAAATACGTCAGACAATCCTGGGCTCGCACTCGGAAGTTGGCTCGCGGAGCAATGTCTGGCCGGGCGCGACTGTCTGCAGTTGTGTATTGATGAACAATATCGTTCGTTTGGAACGTGGGTTGAACAACTCATTGCCGAAAGCACGGGCAAGGAAGGCAAAGGCATGCTGCCATTGGACGGTGCAGACGCCTCGGCACCGGGATCCCGTGTTGCGAGAGTGATTCTCGGTGCTGGTACCAATGAGACTTTTTGGCAGCGCTATCCGGAGGCGGATGACGACAGGATCCCGACCTGGCGGATCACGCTTGAGAAAGAGACAGATCTCGGCGGTGAGTTTTTCCGGTGGTGTTTTGCGGTCGCTATCGCTGGTTCGGTTATGCAGCTCAATCCTTTCGACGAACCCGACGTCGCCGCGACCAAAGCGGCAACCCGCCAGTTGCTGGACGGGGAGGGCGCGCTGGAATCCGGCGCGCCACTGACCCCGCAGGGTATGGGCGCATCGCTGGCTTCTGCGGGGCAGGGCGCTTATCTGGCCATCCTGACCTATTTGCCGGATGAGCCCGCGCTTTTCGATGTTCTGGAAGAGTTTGCAACGGCGGTGCGCGAGCACTTCGACCTGCCGGTAACGCTGAACCCTGGTCCCCGATATCTTCACTCGACGGGTCAACTGCACAAAGGCGGCAGCCCCCACGGCCTGTTTCTTTTTGTGCGGTCGGTGCCGGAGCGCGATCTTGATATCTTTGATGAGGACTTCGGGTTTGCGCATCTGAATCACGCCCAAGCGGAGGGTGATCGTGCGGTCTTGACCGATCGGGGTCGAGCCGTCTGCAGTATCGAACTGGTTGGGCCCACCATGTCGTGTGTCGCGCAGCTACGCGGTGCCCTTGCGTCGATCCTGTCTGCATGAAAGCGTTGCGCGCGATTTCCTTTGACCTCGACGACACGTTGTGGGCAATCTGGCCGGTCATAGACCGGGCAGAGAAGGCTATGCATGACTACATCTGTAGAGCATTTCCCCGAATCGCCGAAGCGCATGATGCAGCTGATCTGCGTCTTCAGCGGACTGAGATTTACGAGCAGCGCCCGGATCTGACTCACGACCTGACTGAGTTGCGAAGACTCTCCTTTGAGTTGTTGCTAGAGCGTCACGACTATGATCCGGAGGCGTCTCATGATCTCACTGCACGGTTTCTGGATCTTCGGCACGACGTGACGCTGTATCCGGATGTGATTCCGGCGCTTGCCCGATTGAGTGACCGGTTCCCCCTGATAGCGCTCTCAAATGGGAACGCGGATGTTTCCCGTCTCGGCATCGGCCAATTTTTTCAAGGGCAGATCAGCGCCCGCATGGCAGGGGTCAAAAAACCGGACCCTGCGATTTTTGCGATGGCCTGTGAGCTTCTTTCCGCTGAGCCATCCGAGATACTGCACGTGGGAGATCATCCTGTAGAGGATGTTGTTGGCGCCCAGCAGGCAGGACTGAAAGGTGCCTGGGTCAATCGGGCGAAAGCGACCTGGCCCGAGGAGCACGCTCCTCATTTGGTCGTAGAGGATCTGACACAACTTGCAGATCGGCTAGAGCAGATCGGATAACCACAATTACGGGTCAGATTCATGGAGCGAAGTGTTGATGTCGCCGTCATCGGCGCCGGGACAGCGGGTCTCGCTGCCGTTAGCCAGGTTCGACAGGCGAATAAGTCTTTTGTGCTAATTAATGGCGGTGAACTTGGGACGACCTGCGCACGGGTAGGGTGCATGCCCTCTAAAGCGCTGATCCAGGTCGGGCATGATCTGCATCGCCGGCAATTGTTCGATCGCGAAGGAATCGAGGGCGGAGAAGGGTTGTCCGCCAACCTGCCGGACATCCTTGAACATGTTCGGGATCTTCGCGACATTCTGGTAGATCGGGTGCTGGGGAACAGCACTGACCAGATGGAAGAGGAGTTTCTCGATGGCTATGCGCGCTTCGTTGAGCCCGGCAGGCTGCAGGTCGGCGATGACGTGATCCAGGCTGAGAACATCATCATCGCATGTGGGACCCGTCCGGTGGTGCCGCCGGCGTGGGTGGACTTTGGCGATCGGATTATCACCAGCGATACCCTGTTTGAGCAGGAAGACTTGCCGGAATCTGTCGCCGTGGTGGGCCTTGGCATCATTGGCCTGGAACTTGGGCAGGCACTGGCGCAGCTTGGCATAGCAGTCACAGGAATTGACCAGGCAGAAACCCTTGCCGGGCTGTCTGATCCGAGCGCCCGGCAAAGCGCGATCGAAGTGATGTCCAGAGCCTTTCCCTTGTGGCTCGGACACACCGCCGAACTGCGGGATGAAGAAGGACGCATCCGTGTGAGCGCGGGCGAGCAGTCCGTGGTCGTTGATAAGGTGCTCGCCGCGATGGGCCGGCAGCCCAATCTCGATTGGCTGGCGCTCGAGCATGCGGGTATTGCGCTTGATGATCAAGGCGCGCCGTCTTTCGATCCGGCCACCATGCGCTGCGGCGACAGCCGGGTCTTTATCGCCGGAGATATCAGCGGCTCCGATCAGGTGCTGCACGAAGCCGCGGCGGAAGGCCGTATCGCAGGCTACAACGCGGCGCGCGATAAGAGCATCGCGTTTGCCCGCAAAACCCCGTTGGCGATTACGTTTAGTTCACCAAATATCTGCACGGTCGGGACGCCATATGACGTGCTCGATCCTGAAGAGATTGAGACCGGAGAGATGCGCCTTGGTCCGGTAGGCCGCGCACTGCTCATGGGCGCCAACCGGGGCATCATTCGTCTCTATGCCGACAAACGCAATGGCGTGCTGCTGGGCGCAACAGTCATCGCGGAAAGAGGCGAGCATCTGGCACATCTGCTTGCGTGGTGTATCGGTGAAAAGATGACTGTGCTGCAGTTACTGCGAAAACCTTTCTATCACCCAACGATGGAGGAGGCGATACAGGGAGCACTTAAAGATCTGCTGCAGAAATTGGATCTTCCGACGAGCCCTCCGGATATCCCGCCGGAGCTTGAGGCGTTGAGCTGACAGGCTTTGCCCCCGGCTAGCGCCGTATCGGCGCGACCGTATCGACAAAAGGCGGGAAATGATTATTGGTTCGATCGGAGAAGTACCGACGCAGGGATTGGATCACCACCGGAAAAGCCATTTCGGACCAGGGAATCTGATTCTCATCAAAAAGTTCGGTCTCAAGGCTTTCCTCGCCGGGCGCGAATTCCCCATCGCTTAACTGGGCGCGGAAAATCATATAGACCTGGTTAACGTGAGGAATGTTGAACACGGCATAGAGGCCGTGAATCTCTACGCGGGCGCAGGCTTCCTCAAGAGTCTCACGCATAGCCGCTTGCTCGATGGTCTCTCCGTTTTCCATGAAGCCCGCGGGTATGGTCCAAAGGCCGTGGCGAGGTTCAATCCCGCGTCGGCAAAGCAGTACTTGCCCCTGCCATTCCGGAATGCAACCGGCAACGATGTTGGGGTTTTGGTAATGAATTTCCCCGCAAGCATCACAGACATGCCGCTCGCGGTTATCCCCTTGGGGTATCCGGATGCTGACTGTGGATCCACAGTGACTGCAGAATTTCATGACCAAATCGCTTTTTAAAAGAGATGTCACTATAGCACTGCCGATGTATTGCTGGCGAAGTCATGAATCTGCGCGTGAGGCGAAAGAGACGTTGAAAGTGCCTTCGCTGAACATGGAGAATACGGACTTCCCTGAATTCAAGTGATGCGAG
>CENZ01204121.1_pt1 | contig 71436 bp, 62 predicted proteins | sample 361341 | NCBI WGS metagenome assembly CENZ01 (sample SAMEA2619782, study PRJEB7988) | marine metagenome | biome: marine biome (ENVO:00000447); feature: deep chlorophyll maximum layer (ENVO:xxxxxxxx); material: "saline water (ENVO:00002010), including plankton (ENVO:xxxxxxxx)" | depth 50 m
TGGGGTAATTCAGGGGTAATTCTTGAAGCCCGTGCTTTTGTTGAGCCCGACAAATTGGTATGGTTGCGCGATCTTAAATATGAGGGAAATGGTAGTTTCATGGCAAAAATTCGATTTATAGAACACGCGGGTGAGGAGCATGAAGTCGAGGCCCAGGCTGGAGGCTCTGTCATGCTGGCGGCCCTCACCAATGGCGTGCCCGGTATCGACGCAGATTGCGGTGGTGCCTGCTCTTGCGCAACCTGTCACGTCTACGTCCAGGAGGACTGGCTGGACAAGGTTGGAGATATCAGCCCTACCGAGGAAGCCATGCTGAGCTTGAGCACAGATCGGCAGGATAATTCGCGCCTGTCCTGTCAAATAGAAATCACTGATGAACTCGATGGCCTGGTGGTTACCACGCCGGAGTTTCAGTTTTAGATTGAAGTACATGAAAGTGAGGTTCGAGGGGGAAGGAACCAATGAGTGAAAATTCGACCGAGATGCGGGCTACCGAGTCTGCAGAGCAAAGCAGGTGGAGTATGGTGGGGAAAGATCCCTGGACCATGCCGATTGAGAAAATAGATTTATCCCACCCAGGAATTTGGCATACCAATGAGTTTCTGCCGTTCCTGGAAAGGCTACGTAAGGAAGATCCGGTCCATTTCTGCGCCGAGTCTGCTGTCGGCCCCTATTGGTCTGTCACGAAATACAGCGACATCATGGAGGTGGACACCTCACCGCACATCTATTCATCTGAACCCACTGTAGGCATTATCGACTCCTATGAGGAGTACACCCTGCCCATGTTCATCGCCATGGATCCACCAAAGCATGATGATCAGCGACGTATTGCCCAGCCTGTTGTCGCGCCTGCCAATCTGAAGCGTCTGGAAAGCATAATTCGTGAGCGGGTATGCAATATCCTTGATGGGCTGCCGGTAAATGAAGAATTTGATTGGGTAAAACATGTCTCTATCGAACTGACTACGCAAATGCTCGCTACGCTGTTCGACTTTCCGTTTGAAGACCGCTACAAGCTGACCTTTTGGTCTGACGCTGCGACTGCCATTCCCGGTGCCGGGGTAGTGAACTCAAACGAGGAGCGATGGGCCGCCATGGAGGAGTGTCTGCAGGTTTTCACGGGACTCTGGAATGAGCGGGTTAATGCCGAGCCTGGTTCTGATCTGGTGTCCATGCTTGCCCATGGGGAAGCGACGCGCAATATGGCGCCGATGGAGTATCTGGGGAATATCATCCTGCTTATCGTTGGTGGTAACGACACTACCAGAAACTCCATCTCGGGTGGCGTGTTGGCACTGAACGAAAACCCGGCTGAGTATGACAAGCTGCGGGCCAACCACGGAATCATTCCTAACATGGTGTCCGAGATAATCCGCTGGCAGACGCCACTGGCGTATATGCGCAGAACCGCGCTGGTGGATGCAGAGCTTGGTGGTAAGCAGATCAAGGCGGGTGACAAGGTCGTCATGTGGTACGCCTCGGGTAATCGCGATGAAGAAGCCATAGATCGCGCCAATGAATTTCTTATCGATAGAGAAAAGGCGCGGCAGCACCTTTCCTTTGGTTTTGGTCTGCACCGCTGCATGGGTAACCGACTTGCGGAGATGCAGCTGCGAATTCTCTGGGAAGAGATCATGCAGCGCTTTCACAAGGTCGAAGTTGTTGGCGATCCAGAGCGGGTCTACTCAAGTTTCGTAAAGGGTTACACCCACCTGCCTGTTCGTCTGCACCCATTAAACTGATCTGTTCGAGTGCTGGCGCTAGTCTGCCAGCGGCAGGTGCAGCAGGCAGTCCTTGCGGGCAATCTCCGGATTAGCTTTCACCATAAAGAATTTGAGGCGTCGTTTCGGAAACAGAACGCCTTCTCTCACTTCGAAATAATCTTCGATAGCCTCGTTTCCGTTTGGGTCAGAGACCTTTAGATTCTCGAATAGAATTCCTGCGATAAATCCCAGGCGATCCCCCGAACCCACGTAGCCAAAATTGTGTTTTTCTATATCTGGCAGTCGGGTGGCGCCGCATTCCATCTGACTATGATCGCCGTAAGCGATATCACTACTCTCAAGCAGTTCAAGCCGCATGGAATTTTGGAGAAACTCAAGTGACATATCCGTGTGCTCATTGGACAGCACGTCCTCATAAGTCAAATATTTGATCAAGCCGTCTACCGCCATCAGGTTGGATTCGGCATCTTGTGAACCGCCGCATTCGATGGTGGCTGTTGGTATCATGGCGTCGCTGATTTCCATTAGGGCGCCAAAACTAATATCCGTGACTATCATGCGATGGGTGAAAAGTGAGACGAGAGCGTCGCGCTTGTGCATGCTACTTCGAAGTTCTGCGAGTTTTTTAAGTTGCCACTGTGCGCCAGTCTGACGTGTGTCCAACCGGTCGGCGATGACATCAAGCACGTGATTTAAATCAGTTTCTATAAAGCCCATCGAAGCCAGCTGTTCGGGCAGATGGGGTAACAGTCTTGCAACTATGTCTGAGACCGGGAAGTATTCAGGTTGGGTCTGCTTGAGTGATGGCCAAAAAATATCCGCATTCAGCCCTTTCTGCGCGGCGCGATAGAAGTTGGCGGTGCAGTAGGTAAACGGAATTGCGGGCAGTAGCGTTCTGATCTGCGATTGCATTAGTCTTGCCAGGCCGATTGCTAGTGCCGCGTTGGCAAGCATATCAACAATAGTGGGCCCCGCTGGTAAGGCGCGTAATTCAATTCGCAGGTGGCCACCGGCACCTGGGTCATATACCGGGCGATTCCACAGCCAGATGGATCCCTGGTGCAAACGCAGTTCATGCAGTTTCGGGATGTCGCCGGCTTCGACTACCGCGAGCGCATCCTCATCGCCACTTTCTGGCAGGATAGGTTGATAGAGCAAGGCCGATTCCGCAAATAGTTCTTAGGCCCCCTTGCCGATCCAGTTATTACGAAAGTTCACCTGCGCGTGCAATGAGTTCCACGTCCTTGCTGCGGGCTGCGTTCACCGCACGTCCTGCTGCTGCAGAGAGTTCTTCCGCATACTCAACCCATTCGGTACGGCCAGTCCACATGGTATAAACGGGGCCAGTGCCCGGAATTGTGATCAAAGCACCGCCGACTTGAAGTTGGCGCGCCAGGTGTTCCAGCTCACGCCAATCCTCATCAGACCGCGAATTTTTCCATGCCGCGACCCAGATAGGATCTGCCGAATGATTAATCAGCGAGGCCATGGCCTCGTTAATGCTTATGGGAAGTCGAAATTCTTCTTGCTGAGATGCCTGCTGGATGCAACCGCCCAACAGGAATAGCAGTGCGACTAAGGTCAGTACAGGCTTGTGCACTGCTCGGGATATACTGTTCATTCGACTTCCCTCTGATAATGGATAGATTGACTGGTTTAGTGTGCGACCAATTGCTGTTTTGCACAATCAAAGACCGCCGCACAGTTGATGTGGGTAAATTTTTAAATGCCGTGAACCAGTGAGTGAAATCTCGGTCGCCGCGTTAACCGAAAATATTGTCTTTGTCGGTGCGTAAGAGGCGGGCATTGCCATCGCGTCTGGTAAACCCTCGGCCGTCGAAATATTCAAGAATTTCGATGCATAGATTCCGGCCAATGCCTGATGCATCCCTAAATTCGATGACTGAAAAAGCCCCATCTTCTTTGCTGGCTGCCAGCGCTTCAGTGAAGCTTGCCAGTTCGGCAACGGTTGCGGGTAAAAAGTGGCGGTTCTGTGCTATCTGCACGAGGCTGCCTGACTTGGTCACTTCTCTCAGAATACGCTCTAACGCCTTTAATGGGATGCCAGTCATCTCTACTAGTTCTCGCGTGCGCGGTGGGACGTTGCCGGCACTCAGTAACAGCGGATGGATTTTTTCCATGAACTCCGTTTCTTCTTTGCTTAGCACTGCCTTGTGATCGGGCAGCTGCAGCAAAGTGCCTTCACGTGAAATTTTGCCGCTGCTTCGTAGATGCTCAATCACCAGACTGAGAATCATATGGATATTGGGTATCTCCAGCTGTCGCGAGAGTTGCGGTTCTGAGATTCCCGTTTCACTGGGGTGGCTTTGATGATATTCACTGATCAATTTCAATATGGCGTTTTGTAGCGATTTAAACTGCGAAAGTCCCAGTGCGCGATGCACCAGCAGGCTGTTTGCTGGAAAAACTATTGCCTCAGAGGCGCTGCTCTCAAGCAGCACCTGGACATTGTTCAACGGGATATTGTAATTGCGACTGAACTGCTGCAAATCAACTCCAAGCTTGGCTTCGTGCAGCAGTTTTGCCAGCGCAGCTGGTGGTTTATTGTCTTTCGCTGCAAGCTCCAGCAACCTCGCTTCGCTGCTGCGACCGCGACGGGGTACGTAAGTGTCAATCACATATCCCCCTGCAAGGGTTTCCGTTGCGGCCGGATCGCGAATAATGAAGCGATCGCCATAGCAGACTTGCAATGGTTCATGGCTGCGAATCTGAAAATACCCTGCCACAGGGTCGAGACTGCGAAGACTGACCAGGTAATGGGAACTGCCATGGTAAAGATGGTACTGGGCACCTGGTCGAAACGAAGCGTCCTGCTTCAGCGGCGTGATCCGGCAATCAAAGCGGATTACGGGATGCAGCATATCCGCCTCTATCAGCCAGCTGCCCCGCTGCACCAGGTCATGTGACAGGGTGATGTTCAATGCGGCTCTTTGACCGGAATCAAGCATTGGGATCGGGTCTTTGTCCAAACGAATACCCTTAATCCGCGCTGTTTCTTCATGCTGGGCCAGTACAAGCTGATCTCCCTCAGCGAGCTTTCCCGCCCGCAAGCTACCGGTCACCACGGTACCAATCCCTTTTACGGAGAAGCTTCGATCAATTAAAAATCGAGTGCCGCTTTTTCCGGCGTCTGTTGTCCTGTTACTAAGATTCAAAGCACGCATTTCGAGGTGCCGCTGCAACTCAGCTATGCCATCACCGTTGATATTGGATACAGTGAAAAAGTGGACCCGTTCGAATTGAAAAGATTGCAGGAACATCTCAAGTTCCTGCTCTACTGCCGTCACGCGTGTGGCATCTACCCGATCTATCTTGGAGATCGCAATAGCAAGTTCACTCACACCAAGCAGCCCTAAAATAGCAAGGTGTTCTCGCGTCTGCGGCATGATGCCATCGTCAGCTGCCACCACTAGCAGGGCGAAGTCCACACTGCCAACGCCTGCGAGCATATTGTGTATGAAATCAGTGTGCCCCGGCACGTCCACGAATCCGAGTGAGAATGGCCTGGTTTCGCCGGTCTTTTCAGATTGGAAATGATGATAGGCATAACCGAGGTTGATCGTCAGCCCCCGGTCTTTTTCAGCTTGCAGGGTGTCGGTTTCGACGCCAGTCAACTGCCTGACCAGTGCCGTCTTGCCGTGATCCACATGGCCTGCGGTCGCGATAATGAGTTGCCTGGGAGCGGATTTGAATTTCTGAACGGGGGTATTGTTCATTGACTACTGCGGCCTGGAGGCGGGTTCCGGACCGATGATCATACCGGATTACTTAGATGGTTTGGCGTCGATTGTACTTCACGATGTGATAAATAATCGTCAATACGATCAGGGCGGCCAGTACGAAACCCACATTAAGGACACCGCTGCTGAGGTTAACTATGCCGTAACCAATAGAGCCAGATATGAGGGCGTAGTAGAGGAATGGCAACAGTGTCTTGCGAATCACCGCACCTTCCTTGCCAACCAGTCCAGCGACAGCCGAAGCCGCGACCACATTATGCACACAGATAATGTTGCCAGAGGCGCCGCCGACCGCCTGCAATGCAACTATCCAGATAGGGTCCGCCAGAATGCGTTCTCCAACGCCGAACTGAAACAGGGAAAACATCATATTGCTCACGGTATTGCTGCCAGCGACGAAAGCACCGAGTCCGCCAATGAAGGTTGCAAAGAACGGCCACGCCGAGCCAGCTACGTTAGCAACTCCCTCAGCCAGTGCGATGGGCATCTGCTCGTATCCCGCAGCACCACCGCTGGAGTTGATGAACACCTGCACCATTGGCACGGTAAACACCAGTGCTGTGGAGGCAGGCAACAGGGTCTTGAGAGAGCTAGACATTGCCTGGCCGTAGTCTGGAAGCCGTAAGCCATGCAGACCAATGGTGATCAGACTGACCAGAATGAAAATTGTACCCGGTGACCAAAGAATCTGGAATGATGCGGAGATATCACTGCCAAAAATCTGCGGCCAATTCCAGGTGACAAAGTCTGCGCGCAGGATCGATTCAAGATCGAGCGCCCGCAAGCGAGTAAGTATCAGTAGGCCAGCAACGAAAACGTAGGGTGACCAGGCCCTGATCAACCCCATGGACGCGGGAGCCGGGGCGTCGACAGAGTGCTTGAGTCTGCCTGTCCATTCCTCATCCCATTTATCCGGTGAGTCGAAATCCCAGTTTTCGTTTGCGGGCGGCATCAAGAAGCCAGCCTTGGCTGCGATGACGACGATAGCCAGGCCAATCATGCCGCCAAACATAGAGGGGAACTCCGGGCCCAGAAACGTTGCAACCAGCAGGTAAGGGATAGTCATGGCGAAGGCTGCAAATAGCGCGAATTTCCAAACCCGGAAGCCCTCAGCGAATGAGCGATTTGCGCCAAAGAAACGGGTCATGACTGCCGTCACCAACAAGGGTATGAAGGTGCCGGCCAGGGCATGAATGAGGGCAACCCGGGCTGCGATAAATTCCAGGAACTGGTCCCATTCGGCAAATCCACGCTCAGCAGCATAGGCCGCCATCTCGGGATCCGCGGATAGGCCAGTACTAACCCCTACGAGAATTGGCGTTCCCATTGCGCCGAATGAGACGGGCGTGCTCTGGATGATCATACCGGCTACCACTGCAGCCATAGCGGGAAAGCCAAGACCGACCATCAGTGGCACAGCGACGGCTGCCGGTGTGCCGAAGCCAGCTGAGCCCTCGATGAAGGAACCAAAGAGCCAGGCAATGATGATGACCTGTATGCGCCGGTCTGGCGTGATATCGGAAAAACCCTGGCGAATAGTGGCTATCGCGCCACTTTGCTGCAGCGTATTGAGCAGCAATATTGCCCCGAAAATGATGTATATCAGCGTCCCGGCAACGATCAGGCCATTTATGCTGGCGGCCAGGATTTTAGTGGCGGAGACTTCCCACACCAGCAGTGCCAGACCTGCAGCAACCAAATAGGCAATGGGCATCGCGCGACTGGCAGGCCAGCGCAGCAGCACCAGGAAAATTGCGACGGATATAATGGGAAGCAGCGACAGAAGGGCTAGAGAACCTGTGCTCATGGCTACACGATTTCGCTTTGTTGTAATTATTATTTGAGAGCCAGCTTAGCAGATAATGGGCGCGTAAAGAAACAGCATCGCATGCCTGGTGGGGGCAGGAAAAACCTGCGGATTAGTGTGATAATGTAGAGGTCGCCATCTATTCACGCAGCTGACGCTTGCCGTCAGTGCAGGAGGTTAGATCATGGATGTTTCAACAATTATCATCCTTGCTGTCATCGCGGTATTTTTCTTTTACCTGATTGGAATCTATAACCAGCTAGTTAGCCTAAAAAATCGGTACCAGAATGCGTTCGCACAGATAGAAGTGCAGCTGAAACGGCGTTATGACCTGATTCCCAACCTGGTTGAAACGGCGAAAGGCTACATCACACACGAGCGCGAAACACTGGAAGCCGTGACTGCCGCACGCAATGCTGCGGCCGCAGGGCTGGCAGCGGCTGCGGCAGATCCCGGGAATGCAGCGGCGATCAAAGATTTGGCGGGTCAAGAAGGGGCGCTCGCAGGCGCGCTGGGACGCTTGAATGTGGTGATGGAGGCCTATCCTAATTTGAAGGCCAACCAGAACATGATGCAGCTAAGCGAAGAGCTTACTGCGACGGAGAACAAAGTTGCGTTTTCGCGTCAGGCATTCAATGACCAGGTTATGGCATACAACACCTATCGCCAGTCGTTTCCGCCGGTAGCGGTGGCTGGACTCTTCGGCCACAGCAGTGATGCCAGCCTGTTGGAATTTGCTGATAGTGAGCAAATTCAAGAGGCGCCAAAAGTCTCTTTTTGAGATTCTTACTGGAAGTTAGAAACCGCCCATGGATTTCTTCGAGTCTCAAGATAGTGCCCGGCGCAATACCGGGCGCTTGATATTGCTATTTGGCCTTGCAGTCATTTCTCTTATTCTGATTACCAATTTTCTGGTGATGCTCATCTTTGGTTTTCTCAGTACTGAAATGACCAGCGTGGGCGCGCTTACACCGTGGCAGTTCAACTGGCAGGTGTTTGCCATGGTTGGTGTACTGGTCGCTGCGGTGATTATCCTGGGTAGCCTGTACAAAATCGTTAGCCTGTCCGGAGGAGGGGCTCGTGTTGCTGAGATGATGAATGGTCGACTTCTGGTTGCGGGGACGGGAGACTTGCTCGAGCGGCGCCTGATGAATGTCGTAGAAGAGATGGCAATTGCGTCAGGAACGCCAGTGCCGCCCGTTTACGTGTTGGAAGAGGCGGGTATAAATGCTTTTGCAGCGGGTTACTCGCCTAGCGATGCTGTCATCGGTGTCACGCGGGGTGCAATCGAGACACTAAACCGCGAGCAGCTGCAGGGTGTAATCGCTCATGAGTTCAGTCATATCCTGCATGGTGACATGCGCATCAATATTCGTTTGATTGGTATTCTGCACGGCATCATGGTGCTTGGCATCATCGGCTATTACCTGATGCGTGGCAGTTCTGTTCGCAGTCGCTCCAAGGATTCTGGCGGTGTCGTCATGTTAGGCCTGGGTCTATTGGTGATTGGCTATGTGGGCACTTTTTTCGGCAATCTGATCAAGGCAGCGGTGAGTCGCCAGCGTGAATTTCTTGCCGATGCCTCCGCTGTGCAGTTCACCCGTAATCCCCAGGGCATCGCTAAGGCACTGATGCGCATCGGTCAACATAGTCAACGCTCCTATATGGCGCATCCTAGCAGCCGGGAAATCAGCCATGCCCTGTTTGAGGAAGGTACACACAGTGCTCTCAGTGGCTTGTATGCGACTCATCCGCCGCTCGAAAAGCGTATCTCCGCCATACTTCCCGATTGGGACGGCAGTATGGATCTGCCGCCTGAAGCCCAACACGACTCTGTGAAGGGAGGGGGCGAAACCCAGTCCGCGGCAGGTGTAGCTGCGGGACTCAAGAGCCCAGCTGCCCTCACTGGCGTGCTGGTGGCTGATGCGCTGTTAAATCAGATTGGTAACCCTTCCCCAATGCATCTGGCTTATGCCGAAGATTTGCTGGCTCGCCTGCCTTCAGTCTGGATCGAGGCCGCGCGCGAGCCGTCAGGGGCGAGGGCAGTGGTCTATTTGCTCGCTATGGCGCCGGAAGATCCGACCCGACGACGTCAGTTTTCACTGCTACAGGACGCGGCCGACGTCGGAGTGCAGGCAGAAGTTGAGCGCTTGGCAGGCGGTATTGATGAGATTGCAGCTGAAATGCGATTGCCGCTGCTGGAGATATGCCTGGGCAGCCTCCGGCAACTCTCAGGCAAGCAATACAAATTGTTCAAGGCCAATTTTGCGCTGCTGATCGAGCTGGACAAAAAAGTAAACCTGCTGGAATGGTCAATGCAGAAGCTTGTCTTTCACCACCTTGACGATGTGTTTGAAGCAAATCGTCGGCGCAGTCTAGGTAAAGGCACGCTTCAGCAGAATAAGGGGGCCATTGAAATCTTGCTGTCAATCATCGCACGGGCTACCAGTCAGGAGGATTCTACGCCGGAAGAGGCGTTTCGGGTGGGAGCCGAAGCTCTGGGTCTGAATGGCGAGCCATTGGATGCTGCCGGGATCAGTTTTGAGCAACTCAATGGCGCCTTGGATAATTTGACGAAGCTGAAGCCGCTGCTCAAACCACGATTGCTGAAGGCATGCGCAGCGACTATTCAAAACGATAAGGCTATTAAGCCATTGGAGTGCGAGTTGCTGCGGGCCGTGGCTGCAATTATTGATTGCCCGGTCCCGCCTTTCGTCGCGAACACTCTGTAACTACTTGGCGATCTTACTAGCGGTTGCGCAGTTTGGCCTGAGCTGCAGCCAGTCGCGCTATGGGTACCCGCGGAGGCGAGCAACTCACATAGTTCAAGCCCAGACGGTGGCAAAAATCGATAGAAGAGGGGTCTCCTGCGTGTTCGCCGCATATGCCTAGCTTGAGGTCTTTCTTGGAGCTACGGCCACTATCTACCGCAAACTCCATTAATTTGCCGACTCCGGTCTGGTCGAGGCTGGCGAAAGGATTCTGGCTGTAGATTTCCTTGCGCTGGTATTCGTCGTAGAACAGGCCCATATCGTCCCTGGAAAGGCCCAGTGTGGTTTGGGTCAGGTCGTTGGTGCCGAAGCTGAAAAAATCGGCTTCCTTGGCAATTTCATCTGCTGTAATGGCAGCGCGCGGCACTTCAACCATAGTTCCCACCGTATAGTTGATCTTCACCTTGCGGGATTTCATCACTTCCTGTGCAATACGATGCACGGTTCGCAGTTGGTCCGCCAACTCTTCACGGAAGCCTACCAGCGGAATCATGATTTCCGGATTCACTTTCACCTTGTTCTGCCCGCGGATGATCTGGGCCGCCGCTTCAAAAATTGCCCGGGTCTGCATCTCTGTAATTTCAGGATAAAGAATGCCGAGCCTGCAGCCGCGACAGCCTAGCATGGGGTTTTCCTCATGCAGCGCCTTGATGCGATCAATTACGAAATCAAAGGGAACTCCGAGTTTCTCTGCGAGCTGTCGGCGCACCACGTCATCGTGCGGCAGGAATTCGTGCAGCGGTGGGTCAAGTAAGCGAATAGTAACCGGACGGCCGTTCATGGCCTTGAATAAGCCCACAAAATCTTTGCGCTGAAATGGTAGCAGTTTCTTCAGTGCTGCCCGGCGCTGAACTTCATCCACAGCGAGAATCATCTGCCGCATGTAATCGATGCGGTCGCCATCGAAAAACATGTGCTCCGTGCGGCACAGTCCGATGCCTTCGGCACCAAAGGCGACAGCCTGCTGCGCCATGCCGGGTGTATCCGCGTTGGTGCGGATTTTGAGGGAGCGGTGCTTGTCAGCCCACTTCATGACTGTCTGGAATAACTCGTAGGTGTAACTGCTTTTGGGGCGCAGCGAACCCTCCAATACCCGCTTCACCTCAGAGTCGGCGCTCTCGATCAAACCTTTGTAAATCGCGCCGGTGCTGCCGTCAATGGATATGTAATCCCCTTCATTGAGGACAACTTTGCCTGCGGTTAGGGTGCGTTTTTCGTAATTGATGTTGATGTCACCGGCACCACATACGCAGACCTTGCCCAGTTGCCTCGCCACCAGCGCGGCATGGGACGAGACTCCCCCGCGTGAAGTCAGGATGCCTTGGGAGTGCAGCATGCCCTTTAAATCATCCGGTGAAGTTTCCGTGCGGCACAGCACCACTTTGTTACCTTTGCGGGTTTCAATTTCGGCGGTGGCGGCGGTGAAGGCGATACGACCGGTTGCGGCGCCTGGCCCTGCCGGAAGTCCTCTGGCGATCACAGTGGCTGCTTTCAGTGCTTTGGGATCGAATACGGGCACTAGCAGGGAATCGATGGACTCAGCTGGGATCTTAAGCAGCGCAGTCTCTTGATTCATCAGGCGCTCACGCTGCATCTCGACCGCGATGCGCACTGCTGCGAGTCCCGTGCGCTTGCCGTGACGGGTCTGCAGGATGAAAAGGCGGCCATTTTCAATGGTGAACTCAAAATCCTGCATATCCTTGAAGTGGCGTTCAAGTTTTGAGCGCACCTGCTCGAGGCCTTTAAAGCTCTTGGGCATGGAGGTTGCCATGTGAGAGATAGGTTGAGGAGTGCGTACACCCGCCACCACGTCTTCTCCCTGAGCATTAATCAAGTATTCGCCATAGAAGACCTTCTCACCATTTGCTGGGTCGCGGGTAAATGCCACGCCGGTAGCGCTGGTTTCCCCTGCATTACCAAACACCATGGCCTGGATATTTACTGCTGTGCCCCATTCCGCCGGAATACCGTACTGTTGTCGGTACAGAATCGCGCGATCATTTTTCCACGAGCCAAAAACTGCACCGACAGCCCCCCAGAGTTGATCCATCACATCCTGCGGGAAAGCGCTGCGAGTACGTTTCAGAATGAGCGCTTTGTAGCGATTGACGAGCTCGCGTAGGTTGCCGGTTGTGAGGTCGGAATCGACTGATACGCCGGCACGCTTTTTGAGTTTTTCCAGCACCACATGGAATGGATCCTCTTCTTCCTCGGTACGCGCCTGCACGCCCATGACCACGTCACCATACATTTGGATAAAGCGGCGGTAGCAATCCCAGGCGAAGCGCGAGTTACCGCTGACTGCAGCCAGCCCTTCGACTGTTTCATCATTCAGGCCCAGGTTCAGGATGGTGTCCATCATGCCCGGCATGGAATCTCTAGCGCCGGAGCGGACAGAAACAAGTAGTGGGTTACTGCGGGCCCCAAACCCTTTCTTGAGCTGGGATTCAATAGACGCAATGGCTGATTTAACGTCTTTTTCCAATGATTTTGGGTACTGACGCCCATGTTCATAGAAATAGGTGCAGACCTCAGTGCTAATGGTAAACCCCGGCGGCACGGGCAGGCCAATCGAGGCCATTTCCGCAAGGTTCGCGCCTTTACCTCCCAATAGCTCACGCATGGTGGCGTTGCCATCAGTTTTCTTGCCGAAGGCATATACAAATTTGGGATTGCGATTTGGTGAGGATTTTTTGCTAGTTTTTTTGGATGCTGCCCTGGCCATAGGTCGTAACTACTTATTCATAAGCTTAAAGAATCAAGGCGCCAAGCAACGCATCGGGACACCTTGCGGTGCCCCAATATGAGTCAATTCGAGATCTAAGCTGGCCAAAGGACCCGTCAGTTACTGGTGAGCCCTGCTGCCAGGCTCCAAACTCATACCCGACGCGGGAGCTGAGAATAATGCACCTAGTTGTCAAAAGCTAGGGGCTGGTTTGCTCTGATTTGTAGCCACAAGACGATTTCCGCGGCAATGAATCTCAAAATTATAAAGCCTCAATATTCGACTATATTGAGATTATCTGACGTAAACCCTGTCTTTGAATTCTGAGCTCAGCCTTCTTTCTCGCTGTTTGAGTTCGCGCACGTACCTAGGAATGTTAAGAATTAAGTTCCATCGGGTTGTGTATCCGATCCGAACGCTAGTGTGAGTATTGTGTCCTGGTAGTAAATCTAAGGCTGCGGCAGAGCGTGGCCTTGTAGACTTCAATGTTCTGATCGTGCAAGAAGTTGTTTACAATTCACTGAGCCCATCCTATCGAGAGCTTTTTACGGAGATTGATTTGAAGGATAAATCCCTGGTTGGCGACTTCCAGATGATGTATGACAATGACGCCCGTTACATCTATTTTCACCTGCTCGAATGATTACTCGTCTTCCCGTTTTATGAAGACGCTAACTTCGTCAGTGGACTCTTCATCTACATAACAATGAATCACCATTGGCCTGCAGCACACCTGGCAATCCTCCACATACTCCTGCTCTGGTACGGAGGCATCTAACAGAATTTCAATGGCCTCGCCGCAGTAAGGGCAGGTAGACTTTTGTAGTTGTTGATGTAGCAGTTTCCTACCCCTCACCAACTTCGGTTATGAGAGTGTTGTCGCAGAGATAGCTAGCAATATTCTGCATGACAAGATTACCCATCTCTCTGCGGGTTTCCACTGTCGCGCTGCCAACATGGGGCAGCAGGATGACATTATTTAGCGCAGTGTAGGCCTCAGGGATACTGGGCTCATTTTTGTACACATCAAGACCGGCGGCCCTGATCTTGCCTGCCTCAAGTGCATGCACCAGGGCTGAATCATCCACCGCATTTCCACGTCCGACATTGACAAAGACACCCTCTGGCCCGAGTTTTTCCAAGACCGCTGCATTGATGACATTATCGGTTTCCTCGCCGCCAGGTAACATGCACAGTAATATGTCAGATGCTTCCGCTAGGGCTTCCAGCGTGGGGTAGTAGCTGTACGGTAGCTTTTTGGGCCGGCGATTATGGTAGGCAATATTGACCTTGAAAGGCAGGGCGCGCTGCACAATGGCTTCGCCAATTCGTCCGAGGCCGGCGATTCCCAGGGTTTTTCCTGCCATCGAGCTGCCGAATGGGAATGGCCCTGCAGTCCATGCTCCGCTTCTTGAGAAATGATCGGCGTTAACCAGATTTCTCATTGTTGAAAGAATGAGTGTGAGTGCCAGGTCGGCGACACCATCATTTAACACATCCGGGGTGTTGGTGACCTTGATTTGCTTGCGACCAGTAGCGGCGAAATCTATTCCATCCACGCCGACCCCAAATGCTGCGATTAGCTTCAGGGAATCCAGTTCGTAAACACGCGGGTCGCACATCCAGGAAGCAGAGGCAGCAATCTCACAGTGCCCTTCCAGGGCAGCCAGTAGTTCTGGTTTTTCGGCGTCATCAAGCCGCCAGAGATGGTGGGTCTCATAGAAAAAGTCAAGTTTCTCCAGAGTTTCCGGGTGGAAGTCGTTGACTACGAGGACATTGGGCTTTGTGGTCATGGCTATAGGTTTTAGACTCGGCGCGATTAAGCGGATAGTGAGAAATCGAGTAGCAGTGTAGTACCATCGGAGTTTTTACATCAAGGTCTCCTGCAAATCGTCATGCTGCGGGGAAACTTGGTTTCTGAAGAAGGTTATTGAATCCCGGATTGGCTGGGGCAAGGAATTTTAGACGTGGGACAGCAGTCAGAAGCATTTAAAGCACTACCAGCCATCGAAAAACTGCTCAAGCATGAGGATTTGTTGAGGCTCGCTGCTGCCGGCAACCTCGCCTATGTCAAACAAGAAGCCCGATATCAGGTGGCTCAGTTGCGCTCGGAAATCGCGCTGCATGATAAGGAAACCATCGCCTGGGTTCTTGAATCCGATATCCAGCTCGAATTAATTAGTCGTATTGCGCAAGCAGTATCGTGCCGATATTCAAATTCCCTCGCCCCAGTTTTTAACCTTACAGGAACCGTCATTCATACCAATCTTGGCAGGGCGCGCTTGCCGGTGGAGGCTGTGGCTGCAATGGAAGTCGCCGCCACTGGGGACATTAATATTGAATACGATCTGGAGACCGGGACGCGAGGGGATCGAGATGATCATCTTGAGCAGGTTATTTGCGAGCTGACGGGAGCAGAAGCTGCAACCGTTGTGAACAACAATGCCGCTGCAGTGATGCTGGTGCTGAATTCTCTGGCACAAGAAAGAGAGGTGATTATATCCAGAGGCGAATTGGTTGAGATTGGCGGCGCTTTTCGAATACCAGATGTGATGAAAAGCGCCAATTGTATTTTACGAGAAGTTGGCACCACAAACCGGACTCATGCCCGGGACTACCGTGAAGCAGTCAATGAGCAGACAGCGCTCATGATGCGCGTCCACACCAGTAACTACGAAATTAAAGGTTTTACTAAGGCGGTATCGGATGAGGAACTCAGCAAGATAGCCCACGAGACTGGTGTCGTGTTTGTCTCTGATCTGGGCAGTGGCACCCTGGTGGAACTGACTCAATATGGTCTCCCGAAGGAGCCTACTGTGCGGGAAACCCTGGACTTGGGTGCAGATCTGGTCACCTTTAGCGGCGATAAGCTGCTGGGCGGGCCGCAGGCAGGGATCATAGTCGGGCGAGCAGACCTTATTTCCCAGCTGAAACGGAACCAGCTCAAACGTGCCTTGCGCGTCGATAAGATAACTATGGCGGCGCTGCTTGCCGTGCTTGACCTGTACCGGAACCCAGAGCAATTAAGGAGTCGATTACCTTTGCTGCGTGACTTGACCCGGCGAGCTGAGGAAATAGAGCAGGTCTGCCGTCGTATTCTTCCTGAGTTGGAAAAATCATTGGCTAATAGGGCTGAAGTTGGGGTCGACAGCTGCAAGAGCCAGATTGGATCCGGCTCGCTGCCATTGGATTTACTTGAAAGCTATTGTCTGAGCATAAAGCCCGTTGCATTGAAGGGGGAGCGAGATGCATCCCTGTTAAGGCTGGCACAGGCCTTTCGTCAGTTGCCCAAACCAGTGGTAGGGCGGGTGCATGACGGCAAGCTGTTGCTGGATTTGCGCTGCCTGCGCGACGAATATGATTTTATCCAACAGTTGAATCAGCTTGAGATTTAAGCAGTTTGAGACTTTGCGCTCATGCCGATATGAAAAAGCCCCAGTGATAAGGCTGAGGCAGTCAACATCATCAGCAGCAGCGGGAATACTGTGCCGTTGAAGATAAGAGCCACAGTTTGCGCAGCTATCGCTGACAGAGCCATCTGCAAAAACCCGGTTAAGCCGGAGGCGCTGCCTGCAAACTGGGGAAATTCGTTGATAGCGGCCGCCTGCGCATTTGGTAACGTTATGCCGTTGCCAAATACGGCAAGGGCTATCGGGGCAAATAAGGTGATGGGGTGAGTAAGGCCTGCCAGCTGCAGCGCGATCGCAATGACAATACCGAATATAGCGATGCTGCCTCCATAGCTGATCATTTCATTGATGTTTAGCCGCTTCCCCAGGATTCGGGTCGCGTAATTACCTCCCATAAAACCCAGGGGAATCATGACGAAATAATAGCCATATTCTGTAGGCGGTCGGTGCAAAACGCTGACCATAATCTCTGGTGCCGCAGAGATAAAGCTAAAAAACACCACAGATACGAAGCTCACGCAAAGTGCATAACTTCTAAAGGCAGGAGATTTGAGTAGCAGAGCGAAGGTAGAAAGCATCGCGCCTACGCCTTCAAACGGCGCTGATTCTTTTAGGGTTTCGGGTAGTTCAAACAGCAACACTGCAAACAGGATGGTGCTGAAACAGGCAATCACAGTAAACACCGAGTACCAACCAAAGCGCGCCATGAGTTCGCCTCCCAGAGCCGGAGAAAGCATCGGAATGACGACCATCACCATTACCAGGGTTGCGATTACCCTGGCAGCATCCTCGGCTTCATAGATGTCCCTCACTATAGCGCGGGCCAACACCATGCCTACCGCTCCCCCAAAGGCTTGAACGAAGCGGCCCAGGATCAGCCACTCGATAGTGTCCGCGAATAGACAGGCTATTGAACCCAGGAAGGTTATACAGAGGCCCAGCAGCATGACCGGCTTGCGCCCATATTTGTCTGACAACGGGCCATAGAAGAGTGTGCCCAGGGCAATCGCCAACATGGAAAGACTCAGCGTTAGCTGCGCGACATCGTTACTTATAGCGAAAGTTTCCTGCATTACCGGCAAGGCAGGCAACAGGATCTGCATGGCAGCAGGCCCAAGGGCAGAAGTGGCAGCCAACAGAACAATTAGCTGTCTCGATAGAGTGTTAAGTCCAGACAAGTTGGTCAGATTCTGTAGTTTAATACAGGGGTCCTGGATTGTGCTATCGCGTATATCAAGGGGGCGGCCAAATTGGTTGAGTCAGGGCCTCAGAAAAGCCTCGCGATTTCGCTGGGCATTGGGGTCTATCTGCGAGCTCAGAATTACGCTTGAGCCAAGCAACATGGCTCGCTGCGCTTGACTGATATCGAATCCCAGACCAAATGCATTGGTATGAAAGCCTTTGACCAATTCGGCCGCATTCCATTCCATGCTCTCGCTTTCAGAAGCAGCGCTAGTGTAGCATGAAAGCGCCTCGCCCGAGCGTGAGCGAAGGCAAATTGAGAGTTCTGGCGCTGCGGTTATGTTCAGCACCAGGCCGTTATCGGAGGTAGCAAAGCGCGGGGATTTACTGAGTAGATCACTCACTCGCTGTGCCAGGGCTGTGCCGTCAGTGAGGAGTTCCGCGGGCAGGCTGGTTTGCAGTCTTCGGATAACGCTTGGGTCCTGGCTAATGGCCTGAATGAACTGAGCGTGTGCCTCCTCGGCCTCACCTCTTTGCCAATGTGCCTGGGCGAGGCGGGCGGACACCCGGGCCCGCAGCAGAATTTCCCGGTCCGGCAGTTTAGCCAGTGCGGTGGTGGCGGATCTGATCAGCTCATCGATATTGCCTTCCTGCGCGTGTATCTCAGTTTTATAGGCATGATAGTAGCCGTCATTGAGTTGAAACGCGCCATTAGCCAAGGCCTGGTCTAATATCTGGTTCATAATGCCGGTGCCTATGATCGCTACCAATTCTGGCTCAAGCCACTCCGGAATATGAACGTCGAGTGGGGCGTAGGGTCTCACTCGATTCTGCAAGGTGTCGAAGCTGGCAAATAAGGATGCTGCTCTGCGTTCAGCCCGCCAGGCTTGCAGTCTTAGAACAAACAGTCGCAGCTGGTGAGACGGCAGTTCTGACCAGCCCAGACTTATCCCCTGTTCCTTTTCTATCTCCAGCTGCGCCCGATTGGCATGCATGTTTATCAGCGCGGCATAGGCATCTTTTTGCGCGTCATCGGCACTGTATGAGCCATTGCGGTCTGGTTGATTCAGGGCAGTTTGTGAGAGTTTGGCGGCATCTTCAGCATAGCCTGCTATGAGCAGAAAGCTGGCGCTCACCAGGAAGTGTTCGGCTCGATTCATGGCGCTGACCAGGGGTTCCTGCTGTTGGCGCCAAAGCAGCATGCGGTCAAGTGAACTCCGGGCTTCATCGAAGCGGCCCTGATTTAGGGTAAGGTAAAGGCGATAAATCCAGGGGTCGGCGACGCTGTCAGGATTCAAAAATCGGGTGGCACGGTTCAGATAGTCTTCTGCCTGATCGATTTCCAACAGACTCAGGGCAACTTCAGACGCGTTGGTCAAATAGACAGTATCACTGCTGTTAGATTGGTTAGCAGCACTCTCGTCCTCGGCGATGGCACGGTCGCATGCGTTGTTGGATTCAATCGGTGCCAGGCTGGCCAGATCTGCAGCGCAAATGGTGTTCCAAGCCCTTGCTCGAGCCCTGACACTATCCTCAGTCTCGAGAACCTTGTAGGCGCTGGCGCGAGCAGCATCATATTGCTTGAGCTTGATCAGAGGCCAACCGCGGAAGGACTCGACATCCTGACCATAGATTGACTCCATTTTCTCCAGGTATTCCAGAGACCGAATCTGGTCTCCCATTAGCTGATGGACATAGCTCAACTGGCTGATTGTGAGATAGTGCCACTGCACATTGCCCGATTCGAAGGCTTCCTCCAAACTGCTATAGGGAGTTAGCTCTTCAGCTCGATTAAGGTGAAACAGTGCTCTTGGCATGTTTCCTTCAACTGTAAGCAGCACTTCCGCGAGGGCGAACTGAGCGGCAGGAGAATCGGGTTCGCTGCGTACCCACTGTTCGCTTAACTCTCTCGCCTTGACGTTTTCCCGCAGATTGAGGGCAGCACAGATAGCCAGGGCGCTGGGGTCACTGACATCACTGAAACCGAAGCACAGCGGTAGTTGTTGCCTCGGAATCACAATGTCGCCAAGACCGCTGTCATCCTGTGCCGCGACAGGTAATGCCGCAAACCAGAAAAAGGTAATGCTCAGCAGTTTGATTAGATTCCTGAAACTCAATCGGTTCATCAGTCGAGGGTGCTTCTCGCAAGTTGCTCCATCGGGGGCCGCATGCAATCGCGGAGCACACGATCAATTTCTGTGACACCAGGCGCCATTTCAACACGATGTCCCAATACACGTGGTAACAATAGCTCAATATCATCTGCGCTCACAAAACTGCGGCCTTTCAGTGCCGCAGCTACTTGTAGAGCTGGAAGCATCAACACCATGCTGCGAGTGGAATTCCCCTGTAATACGCGGTCATCAGTCCTCAGGTTACGTGAGATATCGACAAGACATTCCTTGATGGCAGGATGGATATTGACCGCTTGCTCGATATTGCGACGCGCTTCCAGCACTTCATTGCGGGTCACGGTTACAGGCGCTAGAGTCTTGTCTCTTCTTTCACGATAGGTATCCAAAACCCCAAGTTCTGCATCGCGATCAATGTGATCCATGGTGATCTTAAACAGGAATCGATCGAGTTGCGGCGTAGGCAACGGGTAGGTGCCCACCAGGTCAAGCGGGTTCTGGGTTGCAATAACGAAGAACAGATCGTCCAAGCGGTAAGTGACATTGTCTACAGTTACCTGCTTTTCTCCCATTGCCTCCAACATCGCTGACTGTACTTTGGGCGAGGTGCGATTGATTTCATCGGCCAAAACCACGTGGGCAAAAAGCGGCCCGTGGCGGAAATGAAAGGCATTGGTATTGGTATCGAATACCGGGACTCCGGTGACATCTGAAGGCAGTAGGTCAGGGGTGAACTGAATGCGACGGAACGGGACTATTTCCTTGTCTGCACTTTCCTCTGCTGCGTCATCTTCGCTGACTATTGCCTCGCCCAGGGCCTTGGCCAGGGTGGTCTTGCCGGATCCCGGAAAGTCCTCCAGCAAGACATGGCCGTCCGCAATGAGTGCAATGATGGCTAACTCAATTACATCGTCTCGACCCAATACCCGGCTCTTCACGGAGTTGCTAAGGCGCTTTAACACATCAATGGACTGTGCCAGGTCCTGATCGGATTCTGGTGCTTGCGAAATCTGTTCAGCCTTAGGTTCGATTGCTGAATCTGCAAGAATTTCTGTGGACATAGATGACTCCGGAGGGCGGTCGATAAAACGAAGATGTGCTGGTTAGCGAGTAAACAGCCAGGAATAAGGATTGCAAAACGCCAGGGCGCGTCGCCAGCGCGGCGTGTTTTGACCTATTTCCTTGGCAATTGCGCGTCTGATGGTCTTCCAATCAGTGGTAGTGCTATCCCCATCGCTAGCGCCCAATGACCTGGCAAGATGGGTTGCTGTGGCTGGTTCTATTGTGGGCGATGTGGCCGCTGCCCTGGCGGCAAATCGCTCTCGACTTTCCCCGTAGTGCCGGATCACGCCGACTCCGGCTAGCTGATCAAGGGCAGCGCGATAGGCCAGTCTATATTGTTGCTCTGGGCCATACACGCTAGGCGCGAAGTATCGATAGGAACGGATGCTATAACCCAGAACCATAGCCGCGACCAGAAGCCCATAGACGATATTCAGTAGCGTCTGGAGATCTATCAGCCCGGACTGCTGTTGTTCCATAAAGTCGGCGAATGAGGCGTCATCCCGGAGCATGTCACCTAGCAGCTGCTGCAGTTCATTCTGCGGATCTGTGCTCATATCCACCAGGGTTTGTTGAGGCGCGGGGTCTACAATCACCCAGCCAATGTCTTTGAAATAGATTTCAGGCCAGGCGTGGCCATGGACAGCCTGAACCAGCAGTGCTGAGCCACCGGCGCGGTTGGAAGCTGGAACCGAATACCCAATCCCAACCCGGGCGGGAATGCCGATGCTTCTGAACATATAGGTCGCAGCAAAGGAAAAATGCATGCAATAGCCGGTTAAATCACCGAACAGGAACGAGGCGGCTGGATCCGTCTCATAGGCATGATCGTTCTTGAGGCTATAGATGCCGTTTTCGTCTAAATAAGTCTTTATTGCCCAGGCCTTTGCGAAGGGGTCGTCTGCATATACTGGTCTCAGATTGGCAATGAGTGACTCGGCCAGCTCTCGATAGCGCGGATCTGACGGTAACTCAAGATACTTATTGCGTAATTCGTCTGACCAGTCGTCTCGGCCCAACTCGCGTCCCAGCATGTACTCGAAATCGTAGGTAGGCGCGTATGACAGGGTGTCGTAGGTGCGCTTGAAGCGCAGATTGTTGGGGTTAGCAGCATTGATATAGGTAGCAGGGCTTACCAGCCCAAATGGATTGCGATGCGGGACCAGCATGCCTACCGTGGTTCTTACAGTCTTGCGCTGGTCCATCGCCTGGGGCAGCACTTCGGCTGTCAGTTCTGTATTGGTGAATGATTCAATCAGGTCGCGGTCCATGTCGCCCCTGCTTGTATAGTCCAGCATGACACCATTGAACTGCGAATAGGCAGACTCGCGGAAGTAATAGGATCCGTTCAAGGGTTCGTAGTCGTCACGGAACACCACGACCGCAACGGGCGCCTCCTTGTCTTCCGCGGTGTTCTCCCCATCTCTGAAAGGGTTCTCTTTCTGCTGACTATTGCCGGCTATTTCTTGACCTGTTAGTCCTAAATCATCAGTCATTCCTGGCGTAGGCAGGCCGAAAAAGCGCACAAAGCCCGCCAGTGAAAAGCAGAGCAAGCCGAGAATGGCGAAATGGTAGGGCAGGCGTCGCTGATTGTTTTCTGCCATTAGCAGGGCCGACAAGGCAATGACTGCCAGGCAGCCAAACGCCATAAGAATAGTGGCCGGGTCGATACCCCGGATCAGGGCATAATCGCCAATAAAAAATGGTCGATGAATCATGCCGTTGCGATGGGCCGATAAGGTCACTACGAAAGCAGTTGCGACAAATAGTATTTCCAGCACGCCACCGAAGCTGGTTCGCTGTGCAAGTGAGCGCAGCACAGTGGTCGCGGCCAGGCACAGGCCAAACCAATTTAGTGCCTCTCCCAATTCAAAGGCGACAATGGGTGAAAGCATGCTGGCAAGGATATCTGATCTTGTCACTAGACCGACGGCTGCATAATTGAGCAAAAGTAATGCGGCAGCGGCTGCAACGATAGTGGAAGTTCGGACTTGTTTGATAGGTTCTGCATTAGCCCAGCGATCGACTGCCAGACAGGCAATCAGGCTGCCGGCGATGGCCGCAACAGACCCACTAAGGATCGTTAAGCTCAGGCTCAACGCCCAGAACGCGCTGGCGATTATCAGAGCCCGCAATGCGCTAGGCAGATAATGTGCTTGAACTGTGGCAGTGTTTTCCTTCATTTCTCAAACCTTGCGAAGATACTGGTCAAAACTAAAGCCAGTTTCACGGTCAACGACCAAGGTGGATTCTACTTGCTGCCCAACTTCGGTCAATAAATGCAATAAATCATGCCGCGTACTGTGAGAAAGCGGCTGCGCATTGCTGTCTCGGCGCAGTAAATATTTCTTCCACCATGCCGGATTTTGTTCCTCTTGCAGGCTATCAGTAGCCATTATGAGGGAAAACTGACCGGAATAGCTGCTGATTGTATTCTTTAAAAGCTCAAGGCTGGGGTTTTTCTCCGCCGCGGCAAACACTATGCAGTGGGCAGATCCATGATTTCCGGCATGTCCCAAAAACCTGTCGAGTCCATAGTCATGGCCTCCGTCCAGGCTGCGTGACCCCGCTATTGCCTGCAGAGCGCTGGATAGATCCGAGACGGGGGATTCAAAGCCGTCAGCCCCAAACGCCCAATCCTCTCCGAGAGCGCCAGTCTCCAGTGCGACTCTAGCAACAGCCGCCGCAGCTTCGTCGTGCTTGCTGGTAAGCAGGTAAGCGAGGGTGCGCTTGCTCTGGAATACACTGCGCTCCGGTAACCGCACATTAAGCTGCCGGTTCCTGGCATAGACTTTCCACATGATGTTCTTGACAGAATCTCCTGGTGCGTAGGGTCTTATTTCCATTCTGTCCCCCTCAGGATCACCGGTGTTGTGGGGGATTCCGTCTTCTGCAGTCAGCGACCTCAGGATAGGCAGCTGTTTAACTGCGCTGACCTGAGGGAGTGCCTTGCAGCTGACCGCTTGCTCCAGACGCCAGGAGAACTGACTTAGCCCCAGCACATCTCGTACGGAAAACTCCCGGACTACGCGTTCGCTGAGGCAGCGCCGGCTGGGGATAATTTCCTCGCGAAGCTGGTTCTCTGAATCGAGGCGTGTACGGGTAGCAATTTCATCGGGATAGATGATTTTCCAGGCTAAACGTACTAATGGGAAAAACGATACTGCGGGAAGGCTGAAGCCAGTCTCATTGGGATAGCCTGCCTCAACCTCGATATTGTTCAGGGGTGTGTCGCTGTTCGCTATTTCCCGACGGATTTTGCGCTGCATGAAGATGCCGAACCCCACAGAGCAAAACAAACAGCAAACAAGGATCGACAGACCGCAGATAGCAAGGGCAAATACCACCAGGTCCATCGCGCCATAGCCATATGCGCTCAACGCCCAAGAGGTAAAAAGTAGGGTGATTGCGCCTTGCAGTGTTAGCGGGAATAGCCCTGCGAGGTAGCGCCAGGCTTTCGCGCACAATTTGACCATTGTGTTTGGAAGAATTTGGGTCACCAGCAAGAGACTCGTCTTGCGAGAGTAGGGGAACGGAATTTTGTCACGGGCTTCCCCTAAGCTCAACGAAATTAAAAAAATCAATGACATCCATCGTTTTCTATGGGGAAGCAAGGAGTTACGCACTCGGCCTGCAACTAGATTACGGGTTCTATCAAGATTTCGGCTTTGGCGCTGCTGGCAATAAAGCATTTCTCGTGAGCGAGATGATAGATTTCCATGATTGCGGCTTCGCTTGCGAGTGCACCCTTGGCAAACTCAACTGCCGGTCTCAGGAATACCTTTGTGAAAGCAAGCTTGCCTTGTAGATTTTTCTCCATTCTGCCGCAGGCTGAATCGGAATAGCTTTGGACCACGAAATTTTTGCTCGCCGCGATTGAGAGAAAAAACAACATGTGGCAAGAAGCAAGGGACGCCACGAATGCTTCTTCTGGGTCTACGTTTTCAGGGGAGGACCACGGCGTTGGCACAATATGTGGCGAAGCCGATGCTGCGACCACCGCGCCACCATCAAAATGCCATTCATGGGCGCGGGAATGCTGCTTGGCAAGAAAACCTCCGTCCCCTCGGGTCCAGTTTACCGTAGCTAAATAGTCAGACATGACCCGCTAGCGATTCGCTCGGTTTTGAATTAAATCATCAACAACGGCAGGATCTGCCAGGGTTGTGGTGTCACCCAGGGTTTCAAGCTCATTAGCGGCAATCTTTCTCAGAATTCTGCGCATGATTTTACCGGAACGGGTCTTGGGAAGGTTGGGAGTGAACTGGATGATTTCAGGTTTGGCAAATGAACCAATTTCATTGGCGACGAATTTAACCAACTCTGCACTCAGTTCTTCACTCGCCTCGGTACCAGCCATTAGCGTGACATAGGCATAGATGCCTTGTCCTTTAATATCGTGTGGATAGCCCACCACAGCGGCCTCGGCCACGGCATCATGCAGGACGAGAGCGCTTTCTATTTCAGCGGTACCGAGTCTGTGCCCCGAAACGTTGATAACATCGTCGACTCTTCCGGTTACCCAGTAAAAACCATCCTCGTCTCTGCGGGCACTATCGCCTGTCAGGTAGTAGCCCGGGTACGCCGCGAAGTAGGTATTAATACAGCGCTCATGGTCGCCGTACACCGAGCGAATCTGGCTTGGCCAGCTCTGACAAATAACCAGGTTACCCTCGGCAGAGCCTTCTAACTCCTTGCCATCGGCATCCAGTAAAGCAAGCTTCACACCAAAAAATGGCAAGGTTGCAGATCCAGGTTTTAATTCTGTTACACCAGGAATTGGCGTGATCATGATTGCCCCTGTTTCCGTTTGCCACCAGGTATCTACTATGGGACAGCGCTCGTCTCCTACTACGTGGTAATACCATTCCCAGGCTTCGGGATTTATAGGTTCTCCGACCGACCCGAGTATACGCAGAGATGCTCGCGAAGTTCGGGTCACCGGTTCATCACCGGCTCCCATTAACGCGCGGATAGCGGTTGGCGCCGTATAGAAAATATTGACCTTGTGTTTATCGACTACTTGCCAGAAACGGGAGTTATCGGGATAAGTTGGCACACCCTCAAACATTAGCGTGATCGCGCCATTTGCGAGAGGGCCATACACAATGTAAGAGTGGCCGGTAACCCAACCTACGTCGGCGGTGCACCAGTAAATATCGCCGTCGTGATAATCGAAGACGTACTTATGCGTCATGGCGGCGCCCAGCAAATACCCGGCGGTGGTATGCATTACGCCTTTGGGTTTGCCAGTGGAGCCTGATGTGTAAAGAATGAATAAGGGATCTTCCGCGTCCATGAGTTCGGGGTCGCACTCCGGGCTCGCGTTGTTCGTTGCCTCGTGATAGCAAACATCGCGCCCCTCCTGCCGGGGAACGTCAGCACCGGTGCGCTCAATGACGAAAACCGTGTGGACATTCGGGCACTCCGTGAGAGCTTTGTCCACATTCGCCTTGAGGGGAATAATCCTGCCGCCGCGCACGCCCTCGTCAGCGGTAATAACCGTCTGACAGTCGGAGTCCTGAATTCGGTCTTTGATGGATTCGGGAGAGAACCCGCCGAAAACCACGGAGTGGATAGCGCCGATCCGCGCGCAGGCGAGCATCGCATATGCGGCTTCGGGCACCATGGGCATGTAGATACAAACGCGGTCTCCTTTCTTAACGCCACGGGCCTTCATTGCATTGGCGAAGCGACAAACAGCTTCATGCAATTCGCAATAGCTTACCTTAAGATCGTGATCGGGCTCATCGCCTTCCCAGATGATCGCAGTCTGGCCGCCTCGCTTCTCAAGGTGCCGATCAATACAGTTGTAGCTCACATTCAATTTGGCGCCACTGAACCAGCTCGTCTTGGCGGTATGAAAGTCACTGCTAAACACCTGTTTCCAGGGCGCGTGCCAATGAATAAATTCTTCAGCCTGCTCCGACCAGAATTTTTCGGGGTTTTCAATCGAGCGCTTGTACATTTCAGCATACTGCTCTTTGTTAAGGTGGCTATGGGAAGCAGCGGCAGCTGAAACGGGATGGTTTTTAATTTCTAGCATGGTATTTCTCGATCTGATTCGCGATGAATTCAAGCCCAGTTACCTCACATTTATTGCGATGCAATATCTGCCTGCCGGCGTTGTGAGAATGGGAGTTCTAAGGCCTAATAGAAACTGTTTCTGGTCAAGTCAGGTGACCTGAAACTGCTCTTGAGTATGCCCGATTAGTTATGTTGCCTCAACCGAAGAGGATTCCAGCATTTGGCCTCTGGCAGCGGGTTAATGCGCTTGAATCTAGAGCTCAACGGTGAGGTTGTCGATCAGTCGAATGGAGTCGACAAAGCCAGCGGCCAACAGGACTAACTTAGAGTCAGATGCGGTAGCGAGAGCAAGCGTTTCTGCATTACAAATTGCCAGATAGTCTGGTCTGATCCCGAACTGGCTAAGCGCCTGGGCTGCGCCACTTTCTAGTTGCCTAAACTCCCTGTTGCCCGCGAGAATCTGCTCAACCGTGGACTTGAGCGTTGCATACAGGCCGGCAGCAATCTTGCGCTGATCAGCGGTGAGAAAACTATTGCGGGAACTCATCGCCAGGCCTGAGACCTCGCGTTTGGTCGGTATACCGCGCAGTTCGAGATCGAAATCCAGGTCCTCGACGAGCTGCTGGATTATGCGAAATTGTTGAAAATCCTTGAGCCCAAAATACGCTTTCGCTGGTGCCACCAGGTTGAATAGCTTGGTGACTATCGTAGCGACGCCATCAAAGTGTCCTGGTCTGGATTTACCGCAGTAAGCCTCAGACAGTCGCGGGATGCGCACAACAGTCCCTGACTCCAGTTCAGGGCCGTATACTTCACTAGCGCCTGGTGTGAAAAGTAGATTGCAACCCGCGCACTCGAGCAACTGTTGATCTTGTTCAAGCGTGCGCGGGTAAATTGCGAGATCTTCATCTGCGCCAAACTGCATGGGGTTAACGAAAATAGTGGCCGCCGTGAATTGACATTCGCGCACAGATGCCTCAACCAGCTCAAGGTGGCCTTGATGAAGATTACCCATCGTGGGAACCAGGCCGATGCTGAGGCCTTGCTGGGAGGCTTTTTTTAGTTCCTGGCGCAGGGCGGTTTTCGTTGCAACGGTAAGCATAGCAATTACAGTCCGGCTAGTTGAAACTATGTTCTTGAGCAGGGAAAGTCTTGGATCTCACTGCTTTTACATAGGCTTCTATAGCGCCGGGTATCCCATTATCTGAATCTTGCAGGAAGTTTTTCACAAATTTTGGCGTAATAGGGGAAATGCCGAGTACATCGTGTAGCACCATGATCTGGCCGGTGGTGTCGGGTCCAGCACCAATGCCGACGACTGGGATTTTCAACGCATCAGTAATGGTTTTAGCCAAGGACTGGGGCACACACTCGAGCAACAGTATATTCGCGCCTGATTCCTGCAGCATGCTAGCTTCTTCCAGAATGAGCTGGGCCTGATCGGTGTCTCTCCCCTGCACATGAAAGCCACCAATCCTGTTGACAGATTGTGGGGTCAGCCCCATGTGCGCACACACCGGAATACCTCGCTCGGCAAGCAGTCTTGTTGTATTCGCGATCCAGGCGCCGCCCTCCAGTTTTACCATATGCGCGCCTGCGCGCATCAGTGCCGCTGCATTTTCAAGGGTTTGGCTTTCAGAGGCATAGCTCATGAATGGCAGGTCAGCCATAATCAGCGAACCAAGGTTGCCTCGCTTGACACAACCGACGTGATAAATCATGTCATCCATGGTGACAGGTAGCGTGCTGTCATGTCCTTGCAATACCATGCCGAGAGAATCCCCAACTAATAGCACTTCAACTCCCGCCGCGCTGAGTATGCGAGCAAAACAGGCATCATAGGCGGTCAGACAGGAAAACTTTCCACCTTCTCGTTTGATTCTTTGCAGCGCAGTGAGGGTGATGTTTTTGACTTGAGTTTGTGAGCTCATGGTAATTTGCCGTTAAGTGCGTGTTTAGAGTTGAAAAACGACTATCGGTATACGACGGTTACCAGCAGGCCTGACTCAATAAAAGTCAGAGCTGTTGCGAGCCTCTTGGCTGCTTCAATGTGTCGAGTCGATGCGGGTCGCTAGAGTAACGTGGGCTTAGGATTAAAATAGTGTGTGCCGCTGGGTAAACTGAGTATGTATTTTACCAGTTGCTCGTAGTCATCGTCATTAGCCACCAGGTCTATTTCTGCGCTATTGACGATCAGGAGCTTGGAATGGGTGTAATAGTGAAAAAACTCGGTATAGGCCCGATTCAGCTGTTCCAGATACCCAGCCTCTATCATCTGCTCTGATGCAATGCCGCGTTTCTGAATGCGGCCCAGCAACACCTCTGTTGGTGCCTGCAGGTAAATGACCAGATCTGGATTGGGCGCATCGATGATAAGGTGCCGGTAGACGCTCAGGTAAAGGGCGTACTCATCCTGGTCCAGGTTCAGCTCAGCAAACAACCGATCCTTGTCGATGAGAAAGTCTGACACCCTGACTGGCTCAAACATGTCATCCTGCCGGAGCTCCTGAATTTGCTGGGCTCTCTGGAACAGAAAAAATAACTGGGTAGCCAGTGCATGCGTTCTCGGATCCTGATAGAAACGATCCAGGAAAGGATTTTCCTCAGCCTTCTCTAATAGCAGGTCGTAATTAAAAGTGTCGGCGAGGCGCCTGCTCAGGCTGGTTTTGCCTACACCAATGGGGCCCTCTACTGCGATAAAACGCGGCGTGCTGATGTTGGAAAGCTGCGGACTAGTCACTATTGTTGCTCGCTGAGGATCGCCTTTTGCGACGGCGCTTACGCCGTGTATTTGGAAGTTGCTCCAGCAATTCGTCTCGTTGGGTCGTATCACCGAATTGATAGACCGTCCACCACTCGCCACTTTCCCCCAAACTTTCTCCCGCAGCCTCCCTGAGCAACAAAAAATCATAGGCCGCTCTGAAGCGCGGATGATTCAGGGTGGCATCGATCGTTCTGTGGGCACGGTGAGTGAGCCTGTTCTGAAGTTCCCAGATTTCGCGACTGGCATAACTAATGCGTTTGGGTATGGCTGTCAAACTCAGTTGATTGGAGATGGTCTGGTTCGCGACATCAATAAACTGGCTGCTGGAATTCATACTTTCGACGCCGGCTTGTTTCATCGTTAGCCGCAGGGGTGGCCATAATAGTGCAGCGAACAGAAAATAGGGTGTCACGGACTTATCATCGGCTATGCGCAGATCGGTGTTTTTCATTGCCAACTCTACCAGTCTGAAAACCTGCGGCTCGCAGCATTCGAGCGCCTCAAACGTGGGGCCTAGAATGAATTCCCGCACTCGGCTTTCAATTAGTAGAGTAAAGGTGCTTTCGGCGTGGCCGGAGGAGAATAGCTTAACCACTTCATCGAAGAGCCGGGCTGGCGATATGGAAGTCAGCAGATCGGCGAGATCCTCTATCGGGGAAGCAGTTTCTGGTGCGATATCAAAGCCAAGCTTAGCGGAAAACCGCAGCGCTCTGAGCATACGAACAGGATCTTCGCGATATCGCTCGGTGGCATCGCCTATCATGCGAATACTCCGGTCCTCAATGTCTGCCATGGCACCACAAAAATCTAGCAGCTTGAAACCATCGGTGGTGTAGTAAAGCGCGTTGATAGTGAAATCTCTGCGGGCAGCATCCTCATCGATACGGCCATAAACATTGTCCCTTACGATCATTCCCTCTCGGGTTTGTGCTGAATCGATGTTCTGTAATTGTTTTCTCGAGGATTTATCGCTGACTTCGAGTTGCTTGTCTGGCGCAGCTCTGAATGTCGTCACCTCTATAATTTCTCTTCCATAGCGGACGTGGACGATACGGAACCGCCGACCAATGATGCGGGCATTTCGAAATAGCTGTTTGATTTCCTCAGGAGTTGCATCAGTGGCGACATCGAAGTCCTTGGGTTTGTTGTCCAATAACAGGTCGCGTACGCCACCTCCCACGAGAAAGCTGGAATATCCCGCACTGGTCAGGCGATAAAGTACCTTTAAGGCATTGGGAGAAATGTCCTGGCGCGAGATAGGATGCTGGTCGCGGTCAATGACTTGGGCTTGCTCAACGCCGGGTAAATCCTTGAGGTTAGGCATGAGAAAAATCTGATTCTTGGAGGTTTGGCAAGAATTGCGGAATTGATAGTGTGTACAAAAGTGGCTGTCTTCCAGACATTAGAACAATATACGACGTAAATGATACAACGCTTTCAGAGAATGTGCTTGAAAAGGGTCAAACAAGGGAGAGATTAGGTATGCGAATGGAGAACGATTAGGAGGGTGAATCACCACCCCCCTAATGGAAGAAAATTTTATTATTATTGTTGCTGTTAGTTATTTAGTTATTATTTTTATTTAGGGAGCCAAATGCGGCACCGCTTAAGCATTTAAGGTGGTGTATTTGAAGTAGGGCAGCAAATCACTGCGTTGAGTACAACAAATCCAACCTTTTCTTATTAAGCACTAACCTTAGTTCAATAACTCAGTAATGCGATTTTTCTTTTTATTTAGGCTTATTGTTATTATTTATTGTTATTATCTCCATATAATATGCATTTAACGTGCCAAGAAATAAATACACTTATATATCAGATATTTAGCGTTTTACTAATTAGTTCCTACTAATTGAAAAGCAAGTTTTGTTACCATATTTCCCCAAACTAATGGGTAATAGGGTAGCAGTAACATTCATGACGTTATTGAAATAAACGGAGCTGGTACAGAAGGCAGGGGTTTTCAGGGGGTGGCGTAAGTTTAAGACTGGTTGCTTCAGCTCGCAGTCTTTTTCTTGCGTGGAATGCCAAATCTTTGGCGCCTCTCCCATAAACATTTACGACTGATGCCGAGCTTCTTGGCCAGTTGGGTTTCGTTCATGGAATCCTGATGCTCCAGCACAAAGCGTTGGAAATAGTCTTCTAGCGACAGCTCCTCCACAGGTTTGGCCGCTCTCGTGGCTGGATCGAATCCGACAGTTTCCACTTCTGCTTCAGGGTCGTCATTGTCTATGGCGAGAAGGTCTTCGCCGATTTTCGGGGTTTCAGCCAGAACCACAGCGCGCTCAATCGCGTTTTCCAGCTCACGAACATTTCCGGGCCAGCTATAATCTGCTATCGCTCGACTGGCGCCTTCGCTAAACAGCAGCATTGGCGTTTTCAATCTGCGACAGGTGCGCTGCAGGATCGCGTCTGCCAGCTTAAGAATGTCGTTGCCGCGATCCCGCAGCGGCGGAATCAAGAGAGTCATGACATTGATGCGGTAGTATAGATCTTCTCTAAATTGGCCGTCTTCAACCAGCTGTTTCAAATCTCTATGAGTTGCAACGACCAGGCGTACATCCACTTTCTTTGATTGTACCGACCCGACTTTGCGGATCTCGTTTTCCTGCAGGACGCGTAGCAATCTTGCCTGCGCTTCTAGAGGCAATTCACCAATTTCGTCTAGAAACAGTGTGCTGCTATTAGCGGCCTCTACCAGGCCGGTTCGAGTCGCAGTGGCCCCAGTGAATGCGCCTTTTTCATGCCCAAACAATTCGGATTCAATCAGATTTTCTGGAATGGCAGCGCAGTTTACGGAGATCATTTCCTGATTCTGCCTGCTGCTGAGCCTGTGTATCGCGCGCGCTACCAATTCCTTGCCGGTGCCAGATTCGCCATTAATGAGCACGGTTGAATTTGTCTGTGCGACCTTTCTGATGCGGCGGAACAGTTCTAGCATCTGGGGACAGCTGCCGATCATCCCATGAACCGGCGCTTCCTCTTCATCATTCGCAGATTTTTCTACCGGTTCTTTGATGGCGTGTTCCCTGATTATCTTGGCAACAGTTTCTATTATTTCGTTGTGCTCGAATGGCTTGGCAATGTAGTCCACTGCGCCCATTTTCATAGAATCGATAGCTGACCGGATACTTGAATAGCTGGTCATGATAAGAACGGGGGTGGAAGTGGCTTTGATAAGATCGGTGCCGGGGGCGCCGGGCAACCTGAGGTCGCTGATGATGACGTCGAAGTCATCCATGTCATATTTTTCCAGGGATTCCTTGACGGTCCCAGCTTCGCTGACTTGATAGTCGTGCCTTTCCAGAAGTCGTCTTAGCGCGGTGCGAATCACCGTCTCATCTTCGACAACCAAAACTTGATTCATTGCTGACATGCGAATGCTTATCTAGACCTTCGAAATTGCGCTTCGTCATGGCGTTCGATTTCTGTGTCCGAATCATCATGAAATTCAGAGAACCATGCTACCACTTGTGTGCCGGTACCCCGAGATTTGTTTATCGGGCTGATTATATCAATATCTCCGCCTAAGTCCTCAACTATGCTGAAAACCAGAGACAGGCCCAGTCCAGTGCCTTCTCCAGCCTCTTTGGTAGTGAAAAATGGGTCGAATACCCGGTCCCTGATGGCTGCGGGGATGCCAAATCCGTCATCCGTCACCGTGATTTTGGCACGATTTCCGACTCGCATGGCCTGCATGAGAATATTACTGCCTGGGACACTGGCATCCCGGGCATTGTTTAAAAGATTAACCATGACTTGCAGTAGCTTTTGCGCATCTCCCAGAATCTGCAGTTCATCTTCACATTCGATCTGGATTTCAACGTCCTTGCTCTTTTTGTCTAAGGAGATCAGGGTCAGGGCTTCCTGCATACACTCACTTATATTCACCGCCTGTTTTTCGTAGTCAGTGTAACTGGTTCCGGCGTGGGCGAAATTGACCAGAGATTGCAAAATCTTCGAAGTGCGGTCTGTCTGCTCTATGATTTGTCCTGCCAATTGCTCCAATTCAGTGCCGTCAAACTCGTCGCGAATGGTCTGTGCCAGACAGGCAATGCCGGTAATTGGATTGCCAATTTCGTGGGCTACCCCTGCCGCTAGGCGTCCAATAGATGCGAGACGTTCGCTGTGAGTGAGTCCTGCCTCAAGAATTTCGGTCTCTGTAATGTCTTCGATAAGGATGATAACGCCTTCATGGCTCAAATCCTGTTCGTTGGGCTTATCTATGTAGGCCTTGTGCAGGTTGACTGATTTTTTTTGACCTTTAAGTTGAAAATTTCGTTTGTAACTGTGGTTTACTGAGTCATCAAGAAAGTTGTTGAGCAGATTGCGCCATGGTTCAGGCAGATCAACCAGCTGTGAGCCGACAACATCGGCGGTATCGATTTCAGTCAAATCTGCCAGCGCACGATTCCACATCACTATTTCATTCTCTATGCTGAGCGAACAAACCCCAAGCGGTAGTTCTAGAAGGATCTGTCTGTGGTAACGCCGCAAATTATCCAAATCGGCAGCCATGCCTGACAGATTGCTGCGGTATGATTCGATACGGCTTTCAATGACATTCAAGTCTGTGCTGCCGTGCTGAGAAACGATGCTGAAGGGCAAATAACTGTCTATTATGTCACGCGCGATAGAGGGACCTAACAGGCCCGAAAGGTTGGCCTCCAATCGTCCTCTCAGGAGACGCAAGGATGATGGACGAGTATCATCATAACCGATTTTTAGGTCTTGGAGTGCCTGATTAACCTCACGTTTGGCCGCACTTTTCCCCAATGGCTTACTGAGTGAACGTACAAATTCATCCGGAGATTTTGCGACGAGGCCGCTGCGCTTGCGCCTTCGAATCGTGTCCAGCGCGCAGATGTCCGCAGAACCACGTTCCTCATCGGTGCTGGTGCTGGTTAAGGATACGCCAATGAAAAGTGCCGCGTTGGCTATCAATGATAGTGCCGCTATCCCGCTCCAGTTAATGGTTTCAACCGTGACTGCTGGATTGCCTGAGAACAACGGAAACAACAGATACCACAGCCATATCGCTACGCCACCAGACAGTCCCGTCATAAAACCCTTTTTGTTGCCCTGAGGCCAGTACAGAATTGCCACGATACCGGGTAAAAACTGAAGGCCAGCAGAAAATACGACAGTGCCAATCGATTGAATACTGGTGGTGTTGCCCGAAAGATAGTAGACGAAAAAGCCAGCCCAGATCAGGGCTGTGATAAGTAGCCTGCGGTGCCAAAGCAGCCAGCGGTAAATATCCTGGTTCGCAGTAGGCTGGTACAAAGGCAGGATCAAGTGATTAAGGCACATGTTAGATAGTGCCAGTGTGATTACTATGATCAGGCCACTGGCAGCTGAGAGCCCGCCGAGGTAAGCGACAAGAGTGAGAATAGGCACACCGTAGGCTTGGCCAATGATAACCGGAAAATACTCAACTGGCACGTTGGATTCTGCCAGCAGTCCGGCCCATAGTATTGGCAATACAGGCAAGCTGATTAACAGAAAATAGAGTGGTAGAGCCCAGCTGGCGAATGCAAGAGATGCATGGCTGTTATTTTCGTTGAAGGTAACGTAGAACATGTGGGGCATGGCTACTGCCGCGGTGAAAAACAAAAGAGCGGCGACATGAAATGAGCTCAAGTAATCAGTGCCCTTTAATCCGCTTATCAATTCAGGCTGGGTCTGCAGCCACTGGTCGACACCGGATAAGCCGTCGAAGGCACTATAGACTGCAAACAACCCTACGATCAGGAATGCGATGAGTTTGACCAAAGATTCAAAGGCAATGGCCATGACCAGACCATCGTGTCGGGTTCGTCCCGTACGGCGAGAGGTTCCAAAGAGAATAGAAAATAGTGTGATCAAGATGCAAAATCCTGTTGCCACCAGACCCTGGGATGCCTCCTGGGAAAGCATGTTGGCAGTGTCGGCAACGGCCCGGATTTGCAAGGCGACTAGCGGTATCACACCAATCAGAACGACAAGCGTCGTAATTGTGCCGGCCCAGGGCGAGCGATAGCGGAAAGCCATCAAGTCCGCCAGGGAGCTCAGTTGATAAGTGCGCGTGAGCTCTAGTAGCGGTTTCAGCAGCAGGGGTGAAAACAAAAAAGCCAGTGAAATTCCGATAGAATTGGCCAGAAAGCCGTAGCCATTCTCTAGCGCATTGCTGATGGACGTATAGTAAGCCCATACACTGGCAAATACGCCGAGTGAAAGCACATACACAATTGGGGATTGAACAATTTTTCTGGGGATGTAGCCGTTATCGGTAATGTAGGCAATACCAAACAGCAGCATAAGGTAGCCACTGCCCAGCAAAAACAATGTGCTTAACTCATAGCTCATCGCTGTCCCTATCCCTATGGGCCCAGGCCGCTACGAGGACTATTAACAGGCCAACGGCAAAGGGTCGATACCAAGCCCCCACAGGCTGATTAATCCAATCAACACTGATCAGGAACAGCAGGTAAATGATGATAATGAGAACAAGTATGGAACGCGGTATGTACACAGGCTCACCCTAGTGTGCAGCGTGCATCGGTATATTAGCTAACTTGGGCACAGCCTGTATATCCCAGTTATCAATACCCCAGGCTAACAAGTCAGCTGGCGGTTCGGAGATCTGTGCCTTGGCAGGACGCAACCCGAGGAATCGCATTGCATTATGTAGCACTGTGGATGCAGCTTGAACGTCAATGGAGTCGGCAAAGTGTTGCTTGCTGAGTTTCTGACCCTGCTCATTAACGACGACTGGGACGTGGGCATATTGAGGTGTCAGGAATCCCAGTAATTGTTGTAGGTAGATCTGTCTCGGGGTTGACTCCAAAAGGTCGTAGCCACGCACAACATGGTTTATGCCCTGATCAGCATCGTCGACCACCACGGCTAGTTGATAGGCAAACAATCCGTCTTTACGCAGTAGTGTGAAATCACCTATGTCTTGCTCGAGGATTTGTGAATAGTTTCCCTGAATTGCATCTTCAAACTCGTACAGATTTTTGTCTGTCTTGACACGGGTGGCCAAGCCAGAATTGAAAGGCAACTTGCGATAACGGCATCTGCCGTCATAGATACCCCCGATAGACTTTATGCGCGGCCGCGTGCAATCGCAGGAGAAGCACAGCCCGGTTGCTTTGAGTCTTTCCAGCGTTGCGCGGTAGGCATCAAGGCGGCTACTTTGATAGAGCACCTCACCATCCCACTCCAATCCTAATATATGCAGCTGCTCTAGAATGAGCGCGTCTGTACCGGGTGGTTCACGAGGCGGGTCGAGGTCTTCCATGCGAACGAGCCAGGTGCCTTTATTCGACCTCGCATCGAAGTAACTGGCCAGGGCCGCCACCAGTGATCCGAAATGCAACGGTCCCGTGGGAGAGGGCGCGAATCTGCCGACATAGCTGATCGGCTGGGGGGGGTAATCATTCATCTGTCTGGTTGAGCCGACACAGATGGAAATTCACATCGAAGGTGCAGGCAATCGAGAATGGGTAGTCCATGACTTAGTTCCCGATTGCCAGTGCAGCTGCAGTCTCTAACTACCGAGCTGCTTCTCCTTGATTTCGTCGAGTGTCTTACAATCGATGCACTTATTTGCGGTTGGTCTGGCTTCCAGTCTGCGAATGCCTATTTCAATGCCGCATGATTCGCAAAAACCGTAGTCATCTTGAGCGATAAGCTCTATGGTGCTGTCGATCTTCTTGATCAGTTTTCTTTCCCGATCTCGAGTTCGTAATTCCAGGCTGAATTCTTCTTCCTGGGTAGCACGGTCAGCGGGATCAGGGTAATTCGCGGCGTCATCCTGCATGTGATGCACAGTTCTGTCTACTTCCTGCATCAACTGCTCGCGCCAGTCCAACAATATCCGTTTGAAATGCTCGCGTTGCTTTTCGTTCATGTACTCTTCGCCCTTCTTGGGCTTGTACGGAACGAAGTTCTTCAATACTGGTTGAGATTCGGAGCTTCGAGTACCGGTCATAATCTCCAATGCCTTGCGTTCGCCACAATTTGTGCTCTCAGGGAGCGCTGATCTTGCTTCAAGTCAGCCGAGCAGATTGCGGTTGTTGGTCAGAATTTGTGCTGGTCTCCCCCATGGTAAGCATTTGATAAACCGAGAAAAAAAGAGGGATTATCAAGGGCATTACGCGGGGCGACAAGCACCCAATTTTTAGAAAGCTGGGTAAGCTACCAGATTATTTCTGGGGATGCTACAAAAAAAATATTGCAGAAAATTCATCTATATAGGCGGAAGTCAGTTCATCTTGCATATTGATTGATCCAGTATGAGCCACAGTATTTGTCTACCTCACCCGTAATTCAATCCACTATACTGCTGTCTTTTCCCAAGTAGAAATCGAGTTAGAGAGTTAAATTGGAAACCACACTATCTCCAAAGTCTCCGCACAATCCAAAAGACCTGGGTAACATCAACCCTTTCCGCGTGATGACGGTTATGCATAGAGCTGCAGAATTGGAGGCAGAAGGGCGCAAGATTGTCCACATGGAAGTCGGTGAGCCGGATTTCAATACGGCCCAACCAATTATCGAGGCAGCCAAAGCCGCGTTGGATGCTGGCTTGACCCACTATACCGCGGCACCTGGCATAGATGAGCTTCGAGACTGTCTGGTGTTGCACTATAGAAGCCGTTACGGCATCGAAGTTGCCCGGGAGAGAATTCTGATCACGCCGGGAGCCAGCGGAGGCTTAAGCCTGTTGGCAAATCTGCTCATCAGTCCAGGCGACGGCGTACTTCTGAGCGATCCTGCTTATCCCTGTGTACGCAACTTTATTCAACTCATGGCGGCGAATCCTCAGCTCGTGCCCGTGGAGATGCGCGATAATTTTCAACCCTCTCTGGCCCAGCTTGATGCTGTTCGTGATGCCTCCACCAGTGGTGTCTGGCTGGCTTCTCCCAGCAATCCAACTGGCGCAATTATGAGTCGCGATCAACTTACAGAAGTCTGTGGCTGGGCGAGGCAGCAAGGGCTGCATGTGCTGGTGGACGAAATCTACCATGGTTTGCATTATGTGGAAGATCTGCCAAGTGTGCTTGAGGTCGATGATTCGGCCTATGTCGTGAACAGTTTCTCCAAGTATTTTGGGATGACTGGCTGGCGCCTTGGCTGGATTATTGTGCCGACCCATGCAATCGAAAAAGCGAATATTCTGGCTCAGAACTTTTATATTTCTGCCTCATCCATCGCTCAGCACGCAGCGGTCGCAGGATTTTCGAGAGATGCTAGCGAAATACTGGAGCAAAGACGCCAGGCGTTTCGAGAGAGGCGCGATTTTCTCTGCGCCGCCCTCCAAGACATTGGGTTGATGATCCCTGATGAAGTGCAGGGTGCTTTCTATGTGTATGCTGATGTTTCCCGCTTTTCCAGCGATTCCGAAAAATTCTGCCGAGACATGCTGGAGAACCATGGTATAGCAATTACTCCAGGAACGGATTTTGGAGATCACAAGGCACGGCGATTTGTCCGCTTAGCATTCACGACCAGTATGGCAGACCTCGAGTTAGGCGTAAGTCGCCTGCGAGAGGCTCTTTCCTGATGCGGTTTGACCCACCCCTGCAAGAGGCGGCTCTGATCAGGCGCTACAAACGGTTTTTGGCTGATGTCGAACTGCCAGATGGCTCACAGATGACATTGCACTGCCCCAATACAGGTTCCATGAAAAATTGCCAGTATCCCGGAAATCGCGTCTGGTATTCCGACTCAGGTAATCCCAAACGCAAGTATCCCTGCACCTGGCATTTCATCGAGGATCCCAGCGAGCACATCATTGGAATCAATACAGGCCTCGCCAACAAGCTGGTCGAGGAAGCCATCGATGGCGGCCACATTTCTGAGCTTCAGGGATACGAAAAGATCCGCAGCGAAGTGCCATATGGTGATCAAAGGAGTCGGATCGACTTATTACTTTGCGAAAACAGAGACAACTTGGTCAAAGATTGTTACGTGGAGGTAAAGAACGTGAGCCTGGCTGAGGCTAACGGCCAGGGGTTCTTTCCTGATGCGGTCACGACCCGCGGGCAGAAACATTTACAGGAGCTGCTAGCGGTTACCCATGCTGGCAACCGGGCGGTGTTGCTATTTTGCGTGCAGCATGAAGGTATCGATCGCGTTGCGCCTGCTGACGACATTGATCCTGAATACGGACGCCTGCTGAGGGAGGTTGCTGCGGCTGGCGTGCAAGTGGTCGCCTATCGCACCCGATTCGACATGGAAGGCTCTCGCGTGGATTTGATGGGTCGACTCCCTGTGGCTGTTTGATATTTTGCCAGCCAATAGTTTTACTGTGCCGCTGCGAGCCCTGCGGTAGGCTAGGTCTAAAGTCACGAAGGCCGTGTATGGTGCTCGGGGATGTCAGACAGCAAGAAAAAGGGCTTCAGAGCGGCATTGGCGTTTTGAGCTGGTCTTCATCAATCATTATCATGCCGTCCACTATCTCAAAAGGCATGGCATGCAGTGATTTGCCTTTACAGGGGCCCACCAGGCAATAGCCATCCTCAATCTGGAAGAGTGCGCCATGGGTGGAACATTGAATCAAGGCGCCATCGGCATCAAGGAAGCGGTCTTCCTCCCATTCGAGGGGCGTGCCAAGGTGGGGGCAGCGATTGTAGTAAAGCACCAGCTGATCATCTTTTTTTACGGCAAACAGATAGGCACCGTTTACTTCAATGCCTTTTGAAGTGCCTTCCTCTATTACATCTATCGCTAGCAGGCTAATCATTTGCCTAGGGCCTTCTCAAAGTCTTGGAGCAGATCATCGATCTCTTCGATGCCGATTGAAAACCGGATCATGGAGTCGGCAATCCCCATTGAAGCCCGCCTTTCTGCGCCCATTTCATAAAATATAGTGTGGGCTACAGGGATCCCCAGGGAGCGATTGTCCCCAAGGTTGCTCGATGCGATCACGGTATCCATTTTGTTTAAAAAGTCGAAGCAATCGACTTCATCAGTGAGGTCAATGCTAAAAATTGCGCCGAACTTCCCAAACAGCTGCTGCGCTCGCTCGTGCTGAGGGTGAGATTCGAGACCCGGATAGAAGGTATTCCTTATGTGAGGGTGCTGATCGCAATATTTGGCAAGCTCAAGTGCATTGCTGCATGCCCGGTCAAGTCGAAGCGGCAGAGTCTCTGAACCGACGGCGAGGTGATGGGCGGCTTCCGGACCCAGCGACGCCCCCATGTCACGCAAACCCTTCTTTTTAATTTGGGTGATTCCCCAAAACGCCACTTGTCCTTCTTTGTAGGTGTCAATGATATTGGGATATTTATCCCAGCTGTAGCGACCCGTATCTGTGATCGCTCCACCCAGAGCATTGCCGTGACCACCTATGTATTTGGTTAGCGCATTTACTGTCAGGCTGGCCTTGACTGATTTAGGTTTGAACAGGTGCGGTGACGTCATAGTATTGTCGACGATGTAAACCAGTCCCTTGCTCTCGCACAAGTCCCCGATGCCCTGCATGTCGGCAATCTGGGTTACCGGGTTGGCAATGGTTTCGACGAACACGGCGCGAGTATTGCTCTTGATTGCTGCAGCCACGGCGTCGCTTGAGGTGGCGTCTACGAACGTAATTTCTATCCCCAGACGCTGCAGGGTGCCAAAAAAGCTGTTGGTATTGCCAAACAGGAACGCGCTGGCCACCAGATGATCGCCCGACTTGAGCAAAGAGAGCATTGTCGAGCTGATTGCAGCCATTCCAGTAGCAAAGGCTACCGTGGCGATGCCGTCCTCCATCTTGGTGATACGATTCTGCAGCGCAGTCACTGTTGGATTGAGTTGCCTGCCGTAATTGTATCCTGCGCGTTTACCTTGAAACACTTCCGCCAGGTGACGGGCATCCTCATATCCATAGGCGACGGAGGGGTGAATCGCTTTATGCAGCACGCCGTGTTCCGGGCCATCATGGCGGTCGGAGTGCAGATTGGTGGTGAAGAAGCCTTTCTTGGACATGACGTCGGTCAGCCTTTACGGGGAGCAGAGTCGCGGTGCATCAGGAGGCAGTTTTATACACCAGCGTCACTTATTTTGAAAGTTTGAGAGCCTCACTGGTCATCGATCTGCGACTGGCACTTTAAGCAGAGACTGGACTCTGGCTGGGCTTGAAGGCGCCCGAAACCGATGGGTTCATCGCATCGCCGACAATAGCCATATTCGCCTTTCGCGTGGGCGTTTAGAGCGGCGAGCACTTTCCTCAGCGTGACATTGGCATGCCCCTTGGTAGAGAGCGCGACACTTTGCTGTTGCATCGCATCCATGCGCGATACGCGGCCGAGCAGGGTCTGATCCAGTTGCACTGGCTTTGCTGCCGACTCCGCCTGCTGCAACTGTTGTTCCAGTTGCTCTTTGAGAGCGAGCAGGGCGGCGTGCAATGCTTGCGCTTGCGCCTCAGTTAATTCGTCCATGCTGATTGTTTCCGGGGCTACTGGCCTAAGCCCTGATTCTGGTTGAAATTCTGGAAAAGTGACTGTTGATAGATCAGTGCCTGAATTTGCGCTAGCCGCAGGCGGTATTCATCGCTATTGCGGTCAGTAAATTGCTCTGAGAAATCTGCTTCAGTGAGGCCGTCGCGATTGTTTCCGACCGCCGGCATATATTCAGATTCCGCTTCCAGGGCAATCATTCTGCGTTGGAATTCCAGTGCGGACTCTGGGTTTCGGGTGGCGAAATCCGCCATGGCAACACCCACAGAATTGGCTGTGAGATCGGAAAAACTGAAGCCACTGCGGTAGCGTGCGTCATAGGCTTCTTTGGTGGTCGATAACAATTGTGCAAGGCTTGCGCCAGCGGAGGCGGATATGGCGGCAATGCTCATCACATGCTGAGCCAGGTCCTGGCGCCGCTGGAGCCTTACTTCGATAAAGTGCGCAGCTGTGACCGCGCTGGCAGCATCGGTGCCGATCAGCTGACCAATGTTTTCATCATTGACATAGACTGCAAGGGCTTGCAGCACAGCCCGGTTCTCCGATACGGGATTTCCGGAAACCTCGCTGGCGTCTTTTGCGGCGCTAAATAATGGTACTAGAAACGTATTCAGGGAGACTGCCCTGAGATCTGCTGGGACGGTAGAGACCACGTCTTTTATGGTGTTGTAGTAAAAAAGGATCCGGTTGCGATCTGCGTCGGATATGAATAATTGTTGCGCCTCAATGCTAATGCGCGACATCAATTCTGGTTGCCAGGGCACTTTGAAACTGAGCGCCTCCGTGCTGATGCTGGCTTGCTCAATACTGGAGAACAATTGCTGCAGATCGGCGTATCCGGTATTGCCTGCGTCAAGATTGACAGCAAAACGGTTTATGGCGAAATCGAGCAGTTGTTTGGGTAATACAAAATTACCCAGGGAAAGCTGCTGTAGAACGATTTGGCCTGATTCACTTTTATGCTGACCTTCGACGTTAATATAAAAGGGTGAGAGAGGGCCCGAGAGGAAGATACTCAAATTTGTGCTTATGATGCCATCCCCTAGCGCAATCTGCCCCGCCCAGTGCGGTGTCAATTCCAGCAATTGCAATCCATAGCGCAACATCAGGTTAAGCTGGCCTGCGTCGAGTCGCACCTGCTGCTGACTGACTCTAGCTATCGATTGGGGCGCGCTTTCCAGCAGGATCTGTTCGATTTCGCTCAATTCTGAAGCCGATAGATAGGGCTGGGGCTCGAATTCAGGCGCGATCTCAAGAGCCAATGCCAGCACGATAAATGGAATACTGACGAGTAATACCAACAGTGGTTTCAGGGCCAGGCGAAGAAGGCGAGTGGTTTGCATCGATGCAGTCTGTGGGGTTGCGCGGTGTCAGCTGGATGAATTTGGGCAGATCGCGACTAGTGCCGATATAGACAAAGAAGCACTTTAGCTGCTGATTTTACTGGCAATTTCGAAGTTTATCGCTATAAAGTATGAAAAAACCGACATTTTTCCTGTCTATTCAAAATAAATAGTTTATTAATCAACGGCTTGGATATAATATGCCGAGCCTTATAAGAATTTGAAACGGGTCTGGTTGAAGCGTCAACCGGGGCGATGCTAGGAGACCGTCATGATGAAGGACGACACACGCAAACTTCTGATGCGAACAAGCATGAGGCCGGCGCGACAGCTGCTGTCTGTGCTCTTGTTGTCGAGCCTGGTGGCCTGCGGGGCCGAGTCGGCGCGTGAGGCTGCGTTGGCTGAAGAGGAAGCTGCCCGCATTGCTGCAGAGCAAACGGCGGCTCGCGTGGCAGCAGAGGAACAGCGTGAGCGCGCAGCCGAGAGAGAACGAGAGCGCATTGCGCAGGCAGAGCAGCGGGAGCGCCAGCGCCGAGAGCGTGAGCTGGCGCGTCAACAGGCCGAGGCCCGGGCGGAAGCCGAGCGCAGGGAGCGAGAGGAAGCTGAGCGCCGCGAGCAGGAGCGTCTGGCGGCCATAGCGGCAGCTGAGGCCGAGCGCGAGGACAAACTTGAGCGTATCGTGTTGCTGGAAGCACAAATTGCCACGATCCAGGCAGAGACTGGGGCCGATGAAGAACGCACGGTAGTGCTCCAGCAGGCGATTCAAGCGGCCGAGGAATTGTTAGAGGCGCTGGCTGATGAGGCTGCTAAATATGAATCTACCGATGAGACCGGCAATACTCTGGATCCTCTGGCCAAAGATATGCTCGCAGAGTTAGAAGCAAGAAAAAACGAGCTGGTTGAGCGTGCCCGCGCTCAATAGGGTTTTAATTGGCCTATGACTGATAAAGTCGTCGATTTCGAATCTCGAAAACAGGTTCACGCCGAAAAGCGGAAAGAAGCGCGCATCGACGCCTTGCGCCGCGCATTCAGACAAGCAAGGGGCGAGACAGAAGTGGCTGCCCCGGGCAAGCGTAAGAAGCGCAGCCGCAAGAAAAAATAGGCGTTTTTAAAGTCCCGCAGGTGGATACCCGCCGGCTTCCCCCAAACCCGCTGTAGCCCTCTAAAATACCCGTAAAACAGGCATTTGCCAGCTTTGTTTGTCTCGTGGGTTGTGGTAAAGTGCGCGCCTTTATTTTTTCAAATAATCTGTATCAACCTAACGGGGAGAAACACCTAGATGCCGGGGATCACGATTACAATCTCCACGGTTCTGTCATTGCTGGGGCTGGGAATTGCTTTCTACTACATGAAGAAAGTGACCAGTGTGCCAGTAGATTTGGACCTGGAGGCAAAAGACAGCGAACGCCTTAAATTTATCCACGGTGCGATTGCCGATGGTGCAATGGCTTTTTTGAAGCAGGAATACAAATTCCTCTCGATCTTCATGGTCGTGTTTGCAATTATCATCGCACTCCTGATTGATGATTCTCACACTCCTGACTATCGGGAAGGAATCTACACTGCGATCGCATTCCTGTTTGGTGGGGCAATCTCGATTGCTTCTGGCTACATTGGAATGAAGGTTGCCACCCAGGGTAATGCGCGAACTACAGTCGCAGCGAAAAAAGACATCTCCAGTGCCTTCGATATGGCGATTAACTCTGGTGCGGTGATGGGCTTTGCGTTGGTGGGACTCGCAGCATTGGGTCTGGTCATTATCTATGTGGTGATGAGTTCACTAATGTCTGGTCTTGGACCGGAGAACAACCACATCCTGATGGAAGTGATTGCCGGTTTTGGTTTGGGTGGATCCACCATTGCGCTATTCGCTCGCGTCGGCGGCGGTATTTTTACCAAAGCCGCAGACGTTGGCGCTGACCTGGTGGGTAAAGTAGAAAAGGGCATTCCCGAAGATGATCCCCGCAACCCAGCGGTCATTGCCGACAATGTGGGTGATAACGTCGGTGACGTTGCAGGTATGGGGGCTGACCTGTTCGGTTCTTGTGCAGAATCTACTTGTGCAGCCATGGTTATCAGTGCTGTTGTATTCGCAGCTGACCCAAATGCTTTGCTTTATCCGATTCTGATCACTGCCGTGGGTATTCCCATCAGCTTGATCACCAAGCTGCTTATCGGCGTAAAGACCGCCGACGACGTGGCGCCTGCGCTGCGCAAGCTGTTAATCATTTCCAGCGTGCTCATGGCCATCGTGATGTTTTTCTTCACCATGGCGCTTATCCCTGAGTTCTTCGATCTCAACGGTGAGCAGTACACCAGCATGGGTGTCTATTTTTGCTTCCTGGCCGGCCTCATTTCCGGGCTCGCAGTAGGGCTGCTGACTGATTATTACACCTCGGATAAGTACAAGCCTGTACAGGAGCTTGCGGCTTCCTGTGAGACTGGTGTTGCTACCAACATTATTTTTGGCCTTTCTCTGGGATACAAGAGTACGGTTTATCCTTATCTCTGTATTGCCGCCAGTATTTTTATCTCCTGGGGCCTTGCCGGTATGTACGGCGTCGCTATAGCCTCTCTGGGTATGTTGGGCACTCTGGTTATTGCTCTTATGATCGATGCCTATGGTCCAGTAGCTGATAATGCCGGTGGTATTGCTGAGATGGTTGGATTCGAGAGCGAGGTGCGTGAGCGTACCGACATTCTGGACTCAGCGGGTAATACCACTGCGGCAATCGGTAAAGGCTTCGCTATCGGTGCGGCCATCCTCACTTCTTTAGCTTTATTCGCGGCGTTTATCACCGCGGCATCGAAATTGCAGGGTGAGGCTATCACGATGAGCCTGCTGGATCCGCTGGTATACACCAGCGTCTTCGTCGGCGCAGTGCTGCCTTTCCTGTTTATGGCGATGACAATGCGCTCAGTTGGCGACGCGGCTTTTGAGATGATTGAGGAAGTCCGGCGCCAGTTCCGTGAAATTCCCGGTATCATGGAAGGCACCGGCACACCGGACTACGCAGAATGTGTGGCAATCTCTACCAGGGCTGCTCTGAAAGAAATGATCGCGCCAGGTGTGCTGATCATGGGCTCACCCTTGGTGGCGGGTTTCCTCTTCGGTGTTGAAGCGGTAGCTGGCATACTCGCTGGTTCACTGATTGTTGGTGGAGTCATGGCGATTGCGGCTTCAAATAGTGGCGGCGCCTGGGACAACGCCAAGAAATACATCGAGGCCGGCAATCTCGGCGGCAAGGGCTCTGAAGAGCACAAAGCGGCGGTAGTGGGCGACACCGTAGGTGATCCTCTGAAAGACACCTCTGGCCCCTCTCTGAATATCCTGATCAAACTGTCAGCGATCCTCAGTCTGGTCTTCGCACCATTCTTCGTTGAGTATGGCGGTATTCTGCTGGGTTAAGTCATACGATCTTGCTGAATGACTGAAACATGAAAAAGGGGCCAATTGGCCCCTTTTTTTGTTGGTTGCGTAAATGGCGAGGACAATTCCGCTACAGGCGGCGGGTCTCAAAATGGAATAGAATCCACTCTTCTTTTTCTATTGGTTGTGCAGCCGCCGACTCTGCTGCCTCGTTATCGCTGATAACCTGCCAGCGGGTGATGATTGTCTCTACACATTGATAGATGCGAAACGAGTCAGTGTCCTCGATAATGAGATTTCTAACGGAAGGGTTGAGCGTATAATTAGAAATCTCGGCCAGTCGCCAATTGCTTTCCATGGTGCGCTCAATGCACTCGTCGTCTGCCAGTAGATCTATATAGTCAAATTCGGTATCTGCGTATGCGCCAGCGGGTATCAGCAAATTGACATCCACTGAGACATCATCGCTGCTTGCTGCCGAATCTTTCAGGAACAGAACCTCTTTCAATACTACATCACTGGTGCTCTGATTATTGGCTACCAGTCGCAGACCGTCGTCTGTATTCTCCCCCCAGGCAGACGAGTAGAAAGCGAATTTTAGATCGCTCTCCTGCTGCAATTCCGCCGCCCAGGTCGCGCTGCTTAGCAGAACCAGGTTGAATAGTGTTTTCTTCATATCCTGATTTTAGCGATGAACCTGAGGTTCTGTCATGACTATTTTATTTTTGCAGGTCAATCAAAGATAATCCCCAACGCTTCACCAGGCGTAGTGTTGAGTTTTCTAAGGCCAGAAAAGGAAAGGTATTGAACAAGCTCCCGCAGATTAAGCACATTGTTTGTGTAGCCTCCGGAAAAGGAGGCGTAGGTAAGTCGACCACAGCAGTGAATCTGGCTGTGGCCCTCAAGCATCGGGGGTACGCCGTGGGTATCCTGGATGCCGACATCTATGGGCCCAGCATCCCGCTTATGATGGGGATCGCGCCGGGCACGCGGCCAGAAATCCGGGATCAGCGTCTGATGGTGCCGATCACTGTGCATGGTGTGGAATGCAACTCCATGGGTGTGCTGGTGGACCCCAAGACCGCAATGGTGTGGCGAGCGCCCATGATCATCTCCGCATTCAACCAGATATTGAGTGACACGGCCTGGTCTGAACTCGACTACCTTATTGTAGATATGCCGCCGGGTACGGGAGACATCCAGCTCAGCCTGGCTCAGTCAGTCAATGTCTCAGGTGTTGTTGTTGTCACCACTCCCCAGGATGTGGCGCTGGCCGATGCCCGCAAGGGCATAGAGATGTTTCAGAAAGTCGGCGTTCCCATCCTGGGGGTCGTCGAAAATATGTCCATGCATACCTGCACTAATTGTGGGCATTCTGAGGCAATTTTCGGATCTGAGGGGGGGGGGCGGCTGGCCTCTGAATACGGTGTGGAGGTGATTGGCAGGCTACCTCTGGATATCACGATTAGAGAAAAAACAGACAGCGGCAATCCTGTGGTAGCATCAGAAGCCGATTCTGCGGTCGCCCGGGCTTATCTGGATTTGGCAGATAAGGTCGGCGTCGGCATTCAGCAGCTGGCGAGCAGTCAGGGGGCTGGGCCTACAATTACTGTAAGTGACGATTAAGTGAGAGACGACTAGTTGAAGTTGGCGTGCGCAGGTGGCTATCTTCTTCAATTTCGCAATAGCGGTTCAGGCGCAAGCAATATGGCGCTCCCCACTTTTAATAACAATTTCGAAAAAGGCAGGTAAGGCTCTTGGACGCGGTAAATGACTTTCTAATCTATATTGATAGCTTCCTTGGAAGCGCTATCTGGTTTCCCACTTTACTTCTTGCGACGGGCATCTTTTTCACGCTCTACCTGGGCTTTCCCCAGATTCGATATTTCAAGCACGCGATCGGGGTAACCACCGGTAAATTCGACAAGGATGGTGCGAAGGGCGATACCTCCCATTTCCAAGCGCTTGCCACAGCGCTATCTGGCACCGTGGGTACTGGTAACATCGGCGGGGTTGCACTCGCTTTACATCTTGGTGGCCCAGCGGCTTTGTTCTGGATGTGGATGACCGCCTTCTTTGGCATGACCAGTAAATTTGTCGAGGTCACGCTCTCGCACAAGTATCGTAATGAGACCGCAGACGGCACCATGGCTGGCGGGCCCATGTATTACATGGAGAAAGGGCTCAATGCCAAGTGGCTTGCCATTGTGTTTGCCATCGCGACTGTGCTGAGTTCATTTGGCACCGGGAACTTGCCGCAAATTAACAGCATTGCCTCTGGCCTTGAGAGCACCTTCGATCTCGACCCCTGGATTACCGCGAGTGTTCTCTCGATATTATTGGCCCTTGTCATCATCGGGGGAATCTCCCGCATAGCCAAAGTGGCGGCTACCATCGTACCGACCATGGCAGTGATTTACTTGATTGGTGCCTTCGCGGTAATTATTCCGAATATTGGAAATATTGTACCCTCGTTTCTGTCAATTTTTAGCAATGCCTTTTCCGGATCAGCGGCCGTCGGTGGCTTTCTGGGTGCCTCGTTTGCCTATGCCTTTGACCGCGGTGTGAACAGGGGGCTCTATTCCAACGAGGCAGGGCAGGGATCTGCTCCAATTGCCCACGCCGCTGCGCGTACCGATGAACCAGCCGACGAGGGTATGGTTTCTATCCTGGAGCCATTTATCGACACTATCGTTATCTGCACCATCACGGGCCTGGTCATTCTTTCATCAGGTGTGTGGATGGAAAAATTCGAAAATGAATTTCAACGTGCTGACATGAGCTTTGTCTCAGGGTCTTTTACCGGGGACAATGCTGAAGATGTGTCGAGTTTATTCGCTTATTTGAGTGGCGAAGAGTCGGAAGCACAGAGCTATAGCGGCACCATCACCCTTAATAACGGTGTGCCGCAAAATGCAGATGCTTTTACCCTGATCGCGGCCCGTTCCGTTGCCGAAAACACCATCTACTCCCGTGATGACAGTCCGATATCAGGCACCGTGAATGTTGTCGACGGCCAGTTGGAGGATATGACGGTAGTCGTGACCGGTGATTCCTTACTACACTCGGTTCCGCTTACCACCCGCGCATTTACACGCGGGTTGTTTGGCGACTTTGGTCAGTACATCGTCTCTATCGGCTTGATGCTGTTCGCTTTTTCTACGGCGATTGCCTGGTCTTACTATGGCGACAGGGCGATGACCTATCTGTTTGGAACCAAGTCAGTATTGCCGTATCGCATCGTTTATGTGCTGGGGTTTTTTACCGCGGCGCTAGCCGATACAACGGTAGTATGGAATATCTCATTGATAACTATTGTGCTGATGACGGTGCCGAATCTTATTGGCATCCTGCTAATGCATAAAGAGATGAAGGCTACTGTGACCGAATACTGGGAGAAAACCGGCCACGGCAAGCACAAGGCCTAATCTATAAATTAAACCAGTAGGGCAATTGCTTAACGGGCAATTGCCTCGCCCGGTAACCTGATCTCTTCCACGATAGCCTGCACATCTTCTGGTGGTTCCGGGGTGAGCCGGGCTATAAGGCTTGCCGCTGTAAAATTGATCAGCGTGCCAAAAGCACCAATTCCCTCAGGCGAGATACCAAACAGCCAGCCCGATGCATTGTCCATAGTCGGATTGATGGTTTTGAAATAGACGATGTAGCTAGCAGTGAACAGGAAGCCCGTTATCATTCCGACTATCGCGCCCTGCTTGTTCATTCGCTTTTGGAATATACCCAGTACGATAGCTGGGAAGAACGATGCGGCAGCCAGGCCAAAGGCATAGGCGACGACCTGCGCTACGTAGGCTGGTGGATTGATGCCGACATAGCCAGCCACCAGCACAGCCACGAATATTGCAATGCGTGCTGAGCGCAACTCCTGCTTTTCAGAAATATCAGGCATGAAGCTGCGTTTCATCAGGTCGTGAGCTACCGAAGTGGAAATCACTAGTAACAATCCGGCTGCGGTGGAGAGTGCGGCGGCAAGGGCGCCCGCCGCCACCAATGCGACCACCCAATTCGGCAGTCCAGCGATCTCCGGGTTCGCGAGTACCATGATGTCCCGATTCACCTCGAGTTCGTTGCGCTCAGGGTCCCCCACATACTGGATAAGCCCATCATTGTTTTTATCCGTGAAAGATATCAGGTTGGTGGTTTCCCATTTGCTGAACCATTCGGGCATAGCCGCATATTCCGCGTTGTTGACCGTGTCGATCAGGTTAGTGCGGGCGAATGCGGCGACCGCAGGTGCCGTGGTGTACAGGATGGCAATGAAAATCAGCGCAAAGCCTGCAGATCTGCGGGCATCCCTGACGTTGGGGACGGTAAAGAAACGGATAATCACATGCGGGAGTCCGGCGGTTCCAAACATGAGTGCGGCGGTGATGAAAAACACATCCTGGGTGCTGCGCTGTCCCTCGGTATAAACCGCAAAGCCAAGCTCAGAGCTCAATCCGTCCAGACGATCCAGAAGATAACCGCCGCCGAAAGCCTCATTTAACTCGGCGCCAAAGCCAATTTGCGGAATAGGAATGCCCGTCATCAGAATAGAAATAAAGATAGCCGGCACCATAAAAGCGAATATCAGCACACAATACTGCGCAACCTGGGTATAGGTAATTCCCTTCATGCCGCCTAGCACGGCATAAAAGAATACGATTGCCATACCAATAATTACACCGGTGGTGATATCAACTTCCAGGAATCTTGAAAACACGATCCCCGCGCCTTGCATCTGCCCGCATACGTAGACAAACGAGACTGAGATGGCGCAGAAAACTGCGATCAGACGTGCGGTGCGGGAGTAATAGCGGTCGCCGATGAAATCCGGCACTGTAAATTTGCCAAATTTCCGCAAATAAGGAGCAAGTAACAGAGCCAGCAAGACGTAGCCTCCGGTCCAGCCCATAAGATAAAACGTCCCATCACGCCCCAGGAATGAAATTAGACCCGCCATTGAAATGAACGAGGCTGCCGACATCCAGTCTGCGGCGGTTGCCATGCCATTGGCCAATGGGGGTACGCCTCCACCTGCCACATAAAACTCGCTCGTTGATCCTGCTCGGGACCAGACGGCAATCCCTATGTAAAGACCAAAGGTCAGGAACACAAATACAAAGGTCCAAATTTGAACGCTCATCGGATTTCCTCCGATTCTTTGCTCGCTTGTCCAACTGCCTCGTCCGCATCGCGGTTGAGGTTGTATTTATCATCTAGTTTGTCCATCAAATAGATGTAAACATAGATGAGCGCAACGAACACGAAGATGGCACCCTGCTGAGCTATCCAAAATCCTAGTTTGAATCCACCGAAACGAATCGAATCCAGAACATCGACCAGTAAAATACCGCAAACAAATGAAATGAAGAACCAGACCGCCAGCAGCGACAGCACAATTCGGATGTTGGATTTCCAATACTCGTGAGCGTTCTTATCAGACATGTGATTTCCTGCTTATTGTTATATTGATGTCTGTAGAAGAGTTTGGGCGCGAGCGTGGGTGTGAACTCAGCGTCGGCGCTTACTCCCAGGGACACCGATGGTATCACTATAATCTGCCAGTCGCATAGCAGGGACAGCGGGGTACGCAGGCTGTCTATTGAAGTTCAGACAGGTAGTTCAAATAGGTATTTCAGACAGGTAGGCCAGCAGACGGTTTCGATGCTTTTCACGGTCTTTTTGATCCCCCGCCTTGAGCAGATTTCGGTGCAGCTGTCGCAGTTTTTGCCGGTCCAGTTGCGGTTGTGCTTCCAGCAGTAATTGGATTGCCGCGTTCCCCTCCGTTTGAATTTTTTCGCTCCACATTGCTGCCAGATCAGATTGCTGTGGCTCAGCTTGGGGAGATTCCAATTTACTGAGCTTGGCGACCAAGGCTTCACTATCAATGTGGCGCATCAGCTTGCCGAGGTACTGGAGCTGCCGGCGGCGAGCACCGTGGCTATTGGGGAGTCTCTGGAACTCGGCTACGCCTTGCAGGAGCGGTTCTGGCAAATCAAGCGATTCCAGCTGTGCGGGTTTAAGTTGGGTGAGTTGTTCGCCCAAAGCCTGCTGTAAATGTGCCTCGCGCTTGCGCTGTGATTTACTCGGAAACTGTTCTTCATCCAATTCGTGTTCTGACATATTTACAAATAGAAAGTTTGTGCCAGCCCAAGAAACGCAAAGAATCCGATGGAATCTGTGACTGTGGTGAGTGCTACTGAGCCCGCCAGAGCAGGATCAACATTTAGTCGCTTCAAGAACAGCGGTAGGTAAGCGCCGGCGAGTGCCGCAGTAACCAGGTTAATCATCATGGCGGCTGCGATAATGTAACTCAGTCGGAGATCCTGGTACCATAGAAATGTTACTACCGAAATAACCACTGCCCACAGCAATCCATTCAAACCAGCTACTCCTAACTCCCTTCTCAGTAGCCACCGACTATTGGAGGAGCTGATATGCCCCAAGGCGAGTTCGCGTATGACGAGCGTCAGAGTCTGGGTGCCGGCAACTCCACCCATATTGGCCACAATAGGCATTAGCACCGCCAGATAGACTACCTGATCCAGCGTATCCTGAAACAGGTAGATCACCATTGAAGCCAAAATAGCGGTGCAAAGGTTTACACCCAGCCATAAGGCGCGGCGGCGAGCGGTTTTGATAACCGGTGCGAAGGTATCGTCCTCTTCATCCAGACCGGCCATACTCATCAGTGAGTGTTCTGTGCTGTCGCGAATAACGTCTACCACATCATCAATCGTGATTCGGCCAAGTAGCTTGCCTTCACTGTCTACAACCGGTGCTGAGACCCAGTCATGCTGCTCGAATAGTTGAGCGACCTGGGTAGCTTCCATGTCTACAGGAATTGCTTCAACGTCTTCGTGCATGACCTCGCGGACTGAGATATTGGGATCAGACACCAATACTTCGCGCAGCGGCAAAATGCCCAGGAACTCGTCATTGCGGTTAACTACCAGAAGGTTGTCTGTCATTTCGGGTATTGAATTGTGACGGCGAAGATAGCGTAGTATTAGCTCTACGGTGTGATTGCGTCGCACCGTAATGGTGTCAGTGTTCATCAAGCCGCCGGCGGTATTCTCATCGTAAGACAGGATTGTTTCCACCCGCTGCCGGTCCTGCAGGTCCATAGCCTGCAGCACTTCTGTTGCCAGCTGCTGCGGCAGCTGCTGGAGAATGTCAGCAAGATCATCGTCTTCCAGACCTTCTGTTAACTCTGCTACCTCTTCCGCATTGAGATCACTGAGGATTTCATTCTGTAAGTCTTCATTGAGGTACTGGATCACCTCACCTTCGGCATCTTTATCGACCAGCTGCCATAGGACGCTGCGAGTTTGGGGAGGCGATGATTCTAATAGGTGAGCAATTCCCGCAGTCGGCAGCGTCTTAATCATCTGCCGAACCTGGTACAGGGAACCGCTATCGATGGCCTGACTTAACTCAAGCGCATGATCTTTCTGAAACTGTGATTTCTTGCTGTGGGGCATGCTTTACTCCTTGTCCCACTCATCGGCTGGTGGGATAGGTGGCTAAAGTGTTTCGCCTTCGTGGTGGGCGTCAAATATATTGTATTGGCTCGCGCACAGCGGCTTCCGAAGCTAGCGCAATTCTACAGCGAATAATGGGGTAAGAGAATTATTAGTTAGAGTAAAGCTGGGACTAAATAGCCAATCCGATGGCAGCATAGGTTCGGCATAGTAAAGCGCGCAGGGATGGCACTGCCAAATGGACTCTATTCCCCTTCATCGAATCGATTGTTGATCAGGCTCGAGATCGCTTCTATTGCTCGCTCCTCATCGGGGCCGTTTGCAGTGATGGTGAGCATTGTGCCCTTGACTGCTGCAAGCATCATCAGGGAGAGGATGCTTTTCCCGTCAACCATTTTCTCGTGTCCGACCTGAATTTCACAACCAAAACTTGCGCATAGCTCAGCCAGTTTGGATGCCGCGCGGGCGTGAAGACCAGCGCTGTTAATGATTTCGATTTGAATCTCAGTCATGGTAAATCCCTAAACACCGAGTTCTCTGTGCCGAACCTGCACATTAGAAATCTTGCCTACGAATGACTCGGCGAGTCGCTCGCACAGATAAACTGAGCGGTGTTGTCCGCCGGTACAACCCACGGCAACCGTAATGTAGCTGCGGTTATTAGCCTCGAATTTTGGCAACCACTTTTCGAGGTAATTGCTAATGTCTTCCAACATTTCTGAAACCTCTGATTCATCGCCTAGAAATTTTTTTACGGCATCATCGAGTCCGGTGAGGGCGCGCAAGGAGTTATCCCAGAATGGGTTGGGCAAACAGCGCACGTCATAGACGATGTCCGCATCTACAGGCACACCATTCTTAAACCCGAAAGACTGGAACAGTAGCGCCATGGCGTTAGTCTGATCATCAAGCATTCGTTCCTTGACCGTCTGTCGCAATGCCTGCAGCGACATGTTGCTGGTGTCTATTGTCAGATTCGCCAGAACGGAGATGGGTTCCAGCAGCTCCGACTCTTTATCAATGGCTTCGCGCAATCCGACTGATTCGGAAGATAGGGGATGCTTCCTCCGGCTCTCGCTAAACCGCTTTAACAGGGTCTGGCTATTTGCGTCGAGAAACAGAATCTCGGTAGGAATGGTTTTTTCCTTGAGTTCGGCGACTATCTGCGGCACCTGCTCAAGGTCAGTCGACACGTTCCTCGCATCCACACTCACCGCAACCTGTGTCAGGTCGCTGGCGTCGGTACTAATTCGCTTGGCTAATGCCGGGAGAAGGCTGGCAGGCAGGTTGTCGATACAATAATAGCCCTTGTCTTCAAGGACATGTAGGACGGTACTTTTCCCTGATCCAGATCTGCCGCTAATTATAGTGAGCTTCATCTTGGTCCGCCGGTTACTTATTGCGTAGATTAACTATCGCGTTAATAGGTAATTGCAATATTATGGAGATCTTCATTGCTTTGGGTTTGCCGTAGTGTAAAGCAAAGATCTTCGTCGCTGAACAGTTCTGCCAGTTTTGCCAGAGTTTTGATGTGGTCATCAGATTTCTGTTCTGGAACAATTAAAACAAAAAGTATGTCCACCGGCCGTCCATCAATCGCATCGTAGTCAACCGGTGCGGCGAGTGTGATCAAGGAACCAATGATGCCAGTGCAGCTGGCCACGCGGCAGTGGGGGATCGCTATGCCTTTGCCAAGCCCCGTGCTACCGAGTTGTTCTCGAGCCATCAAGGAATCGTAGATCGGCTCAGGTTCAAGCGAGTTGAACTGATCGCCGATAATCTCGCTGATGTTTGTCAGTATGCGTCTTTTGCTGCTCCAGGTTACCTGGCAATGGCAGCGCTCTGGGGAAAGTATGTCTTCGAGTTGCATGAGTCTGGTTGAATTATTTAAGCTAATAAGTGCGGCTGATTTATTTAATCAACGAGTCGTTTTCTCTCATTGGAGGGCGGTATAGAGAGCGATTCACGGTATTTTGCGATGGTGCGTCGCGCTACGTTTATACCTTTTTCTTCCAAGAGCTGCGTTATTTTGCTGTCGCTAAGCGGCTTGCGCGAATTCTCTGCAGCGATCAGTTTCTTGATAATGGCGCGAATCGCGGTAGATGAACATTCGCCTCCACCTTTGGTGGACACATGACTGGAGAAAAAATATTTCAGTTCGAATATTCCGCGGGGTGTGTGCATATACTTTTGCGTCGTGACCCGAGAAATAGTTGATTCATGCATGCTAACCGCCTCAGCGATGTCATGCAGCACTAATGGTTTCATGGCTTCCTCGCCATACTCGAGAAATCCCTTTTGATGCTCGACTATTCGAGTTGCCACCCTCATCAGTGTTTCATTACGGCTTTGCAGACTCTTGAGAAACCAACGTGCTTCTTGCAAGTTGTCTCGCAGATAGCTGTTATCATCACTGGTATCAGCGCGCTTTACCAGGGACGCATAGCCATTGTTTATTCGAATCTTAGGGGCAGTTTCAGGGTTAAGTTCCACCTTCCATTTACCGGACTCAATGTCCTTGGAAACGAAAACATCGGGTACGATATAGGTTGTTGATGGTGGTGCGATATTCGAGCCTGGTCTTGGGTCCAGCGTTTCAATGAGCGCAATTGTCTCGCCCAGCTCTGCCTCTTTGATCTTGGTCTTGCGCATTAGCTGTGCATAATCGCGATGGCCAAGCAAATCAATATGATCTCCTATAATTAGCTTCGCATTCTCGATTAGCTTGGGGCGCTCGGGATGTACCATTTGATTCAGCTGAATCAGCAGGCACTCTGAAAGGCTTCGATAGGCTACGCCAATCGGGTCAAACTGCTGTATACGATGGAGAACTGCGACTATTTCATCAATTTCAATTTCCATTTCCGGGTCAAAACCGCTGTGCAGTGACTCCAAATCCACTGTCAGCATGCCATTTGCGTCAATAGCATCAATGATTGCCATGGCAATGGATTCATCAGATTCAGACATAGGAGTCAGATTTAACTGCCACATCAAATGATCCTGAAGGGTTTCCTCTGCCGAATTGCGAGACTCAAAATCGAATTGTTCCGAATCGTAATTTTGATTGCCAGCAGGTGAGTTTGGGTAAATGTCGTCCCAGTTACTGTCTACTGCCAGGTCTCGCGGGATCTCTTCTTGCCAATTGCTGTCTTCGCCGTTTGCAATATCGCTGTTTTGGCTGTCGGCTGAGTCTTTAGGAGGGTTTTCATTAGTGGAAATTTCGCTATCACTGCTTGAGTTTGATGAAGTGTCTTCTTCCTCATCAGCGTTCTCAATCAGCTCCAGCATTGGGTTAGATTCCAGGACTTGATGAATTTCCTGCTGCAGGTCTAGCGTGGAGAGCTGAAGCAGCCGTATCGCCTGCTGCAGCTGCGGTGTCATAGTTAACTGCTGACCGAGCTTAAGCTGAAGCGATAGTTTCATGTGTTGGACTGCTGAGCACCGTTAAAACGGCTGTCAAAATGGGATTAGTTGCTGATTCTTCGTTAATTGTTCAATAGCTTCTTAGTTTAGCAAAAACCGTGCCTGTTTTGCATAGAATTTAGCTCAATTCCGGCGCAATTATTTATGTTAGATTAGAGGCTTGTGTCGATCGGCGACGGGGTGAGCCGGGTGAGTAGATATCCTGCGCTTGATGGGCATAAACTAAATGCGGAATTGCTCGCCGAGATAAACTTGCCTGACTTTGTCATTACCAAGAATTGTCTCGGCATCACCTTCAGCGATAAGTTGTCCTTCGCTGACGATATATGCCTTTTCACAAATGTCGAGGGTTTCACGCACGTTGTGATCGGTGAGTAAAATACCAATCCCACGGTCCTTAAGCTGCTGGATAATGGCCTTGATATCACTTACTGAAATGGGGTCCACGCCGGCAAAGGGTTCGTCCAGCAAAATGAACTTTGGGTCGGTGGCCAGGGTTCTTGCTATCTCGGTTCTGCGACGTTCGCCACCCGACAGGCTCATGCCTTTATTTTTTCGGATGTGAGTGATGTTAAATTCTTCCAGTAGTTTCTCTAGCTTGGAGTCTCGCTCTGCTGAACTTAATTCGGAGCGCGTTTGCAATATTGACAAGATGTTTTCTTCGACAGTCAGGGTGCGAAAGATAGAAGAGTCCTGGGGCAGGTAGGACAAACCGTGACGTGCTCTCTCATGGATAGCTAGCTCCGTTACGTCACTGCCTTGCAGCGTGACATTGCCGCTGTCAGCCCGAATCAAGCCCACAATCATGTAGAAACAAGTCGTCTTCCCAGCGCCATTAGGGCCTAATAATCCAACAATCTCTCCTTGATCGATAGTCAGCGAGACGTCGCGAACAACTTCCCTTCCTTTAAAACTCTTGGCGAGATTGCTGGCGCTTAACATGGCTTACTGACCAGGCGCAGAACTGAGAGCACCTTCGCAGGGGCCTTCTGCCTCCCTGATAAGATCTCTCTCGGTGACGTACGTAATAGTGGCGCATTTCATGGTTGATGTGGGGGATTGAATGAAAGCATTGCCAATCATTTCGACGATTGATTCAGCTGTTAGTTCATCTGAATAGAGGATCAGGGTGTCGCTGTTGCCAGTTACGTTGCCTTCATCGCCATCCAGCTGCTGTTGATATTCAACCGGCGTTCCATGCATGGTAATTCGAATCAACTCTTCCGTATCGATTGTGTATTCGAAGACGGCGGTGTCGCCAGTAATAAGCAGACTGCCCTGGGTTACCCTGACATTGTCTGCCATTTTCACGATGCGACGATCGCCCTCAATTGTGACGCTCAACTCGCCATCAAGGTTCCAGTCTACCGGCAAGTTTTCTGCGCCGTGGCTACTTATAAAAAAGCTGAGTGCGCCAAGGCTTATTAGACCAAGTGCAAGTTTAGTTTTGACTTGATTGAATTGGCTCATAGCGACCCGTGTTGTTACTGAGGAATTGAATCTCATCGCGCTGTAGATTGGCAAACATGCCAATTCCGGATTGTTTGATAGTTGTAGTCACCATGTCGACAGGCAAGTCGGTTTCCATAGTCTCCGATTCGGGGTTTATTGTGAGGAATTGAGTTGAGAGCACAGTTCGATTGCCGTGCTCATCAAGGCTGTAGACTTCGACGTCACCAGATAGGTCAATAGAGTTGATGTTGCCTGCGACCGAATCTGTGCTTTCACCAGCAATATGGCCCGATTCTGCGACTATGTTCCAGTGTGAAGAGCCATCTTTAAACAGTCGAATATAAGGTTCGTCGAGCCTGGAACTCTGATCCTTATAGTGGTATTGCCTGGAGGCGCGCAAGGTGTAGTTGATATCGCCGTTACTGTCATACAAGACAGTATTTATTCCTTCGCTGTAGCCATCATAGTCTAGTTCAAGTGGCACGCCAGAATTTGGCGAGCTGTCGTCCATTGTTACCCAGCCCGATAGAGTCGAGTAGAGCGCAACGGCTGCTGCGGCGGCAACCAGGAAGATTGAAAATTTTTGCATGATCGGCCAGATCAACAACTGATGGGCTAGTTTACCATGAAGCAAGCCTAGGTGCTTCGGTGCTAGTTTGCCAGCACCAAGGAAATCATTTCCTTGCGAGTCCAATCCCTCAAATGCCAGGCGTGCCCGAATTATGGAGAGTTGGGGGCTCAGGCGAGGTAGTCGGAGCCTTTCTTCTGTGCGGTGAGTAGGAAGTCGCAAATTTCACGCACTGCTCCCTGACCCGCAGGCCATTCGGCGATTGCGGCAACTTCAATTCGTACTGTGGGATGTGCGTTGGGCACAGAAAAGCCCAAGCCAACCCCGCGGATTACGGGTAAATCCGGCAAATCATCACCGGCGTAGGCAACTTGTTCTGGCTGTAGATTGTGTTGCTCAAGAATTTCCCTCAGCGAAACAAGTTTGTCATGTTGGCCTTGGTACAGGATAGTAATGCCTAGCTCCTTGCAACGGTTTTCGACGGCCGGCGATTTTCGGCCGGTGATGATGCCAACAGTGATTCCTGAGCGCATTAACATCTTTAGACCGTGCCCATCCAGGGTGCTAAATGCCTTTATTTCCTCGCCGGAACTGGAGTAATAAAGTTTGCCATCGGTAAGTACGCCATCGACGTCCAGCAAAAGCAGCGAGATGTTGGCAGCCGAAGTGAGTACTTTATCTGGAGCCTGATTGAATAGCATTAGTAGGGAAGATCCACTAGTTGTTCGCTAGAGAACGTTAGCTTGCAGTAAATCATGCATCTTGAGTATTCCGCAGAGTTTGCCGTCTTCTTCAATCACGATCAGAACATAAACGTTAGAATCCTGTATCACTTTGGCGGCTTCAGCAGCAAGAGCGCCAGGCCGCACTTGTTTAAAAGTAGATGACATGACTTCCGATATTCGGGTTGCTTGAATGTTTTTACCAGCATCGAGGCTGCGCCGCAGATCGCCATCTGTGAATACGCCGGCAATTTGCCCTGCGTCTAATACAGTTGTAAGACCGAAGCCTTTTTGACTCATCTCAATCAATGCGTCAGATAGAGACGTATCCGGCGAGACGACTGGAATAGCGTCGCCCGAATGCATGACATCTTCTACTTTAACCAGCAGTCTTCTACCCAGGTTGCCGCCCGGGTGGGAGATTGCGAAATCGTCTTTGGTAAACCCCCTGGCTTCCAGCAATGCCATCGCCAATGCGTCACCCAGCACCAGTGCCGCTGTGGTGCTTGATGTGGGAGCGAGACCCAGTGGGCAGGCTTCCTCATTGACGCTGGCATTAAGTACATGTGCACAAGCTGATGCTAATGGGGAATCAACCACGCCGGTTAAACCGATCAAGGGAATCCCCTTGCGTTTGAGCACGGGTAATAGACGCATGATCTCCTCTGTGGTGCCGGAGTTGGAAATCGCAAGCACGACGTCTTGCTCTGTAATCATGCCAATGTCACCGTGGCTGGCTTCGGCGGGATGCACGAATAATGCGGGGGTGCCGGTACTGGCCAAGGTGGCTGCAATCTTTTTGCCTATATGACCAGACTTGCCTATCCCGAGAACAACGACACGGCCGCTGCTGCTGAGAATAAGTTGGCACGCCGCCTCGAATTCCTCATCGATGCGATTAGCTAAGTCTTCAATCGCGCGTAGTTCTATATTGATTGTGCGTAGCGCGCTTGAACGAGGTGTTGTAGTAGATGTCATTTGCGTAAGGAAAAATCAGAAGCCAGCGGTGCGCTGAACGTGCAGCAGCATAAACGTAAACCAGCCACCATAAATTAACAAGAATATGACCCCGTTAGTTCTGCCAATCATTGAGTTGCGCTTGATGCCCCGATAACAGAAATAGGCCAGCAGCATGGTAAGCAGCAGGACGCCGGCATAGTCCCGATAGAATAGTTCTTTCTCTATGGATCCCGCGCTCAGTAAGCCGGGGAAGGGCAGTACCACCAAGAGGTTTAATATATTGGAGCCGAAAATATTGCCGATAGCCAGGTCATGGTGGCCCTTGAGCACGCAGGTTACTGACGCAGCGAGTTCCGGCAGACTGGTGCCTAGCGCCACAATGGTAAGTCCGATTATCGCTGTCGACACGCCAAGGGAGCCGGCTATGGTAGAGGCAGCTTGCACCAGGGCTTCGGCGCTAAGCACGAGTAGCGCCAGGCCGAGAGCGAGATAGGCAAGCGCCTGCATACTGTTAATCTCGCTTATATCAGATTCTTCAATCTCAACCATCGTGCCGGTTTTGACTCTTTTGCTGAACAGGCTGTAGCCGAAGTATGCGGTAATGCCGACCAATACCATGGCATCGAAGAAACCCAGGTAGAGGTCCATCAGCAGAGCGCCAGTCGCGAGAGTAACCAGCAACAGTGCGGGAATTTCTTTGCTGATTAGTGACTCAGGAGGTTTCAGTGGGCTGATGATTGCAGCGACCCCGAGAGCGACGCCGACGTTAAATAAATTTGAGCCTAGCGCATTGCCGATTGCCAACTCAGGCTGTCCTTCCATGGCAGACACTGCTGACGAAAAAATTTCCGGAGCTGAAGTGCCGAATGCCACGATAGTCAGGCCAATCATGAGAGGAGAGACGCCCAGGTTTCTGGCGAGGCCTGAAGCGCCGAAAACGAACTTATCTGCTCCCCAGATTAAACCTATGAATCCGAGGACGATAATGGCCGAGTCGAGGAGCATATGGCAGGAATATTCGGGCTTTCGAAGGAGCGCACAATTAGATTGCGCTTTGCGTTGGTTTGCAAGTAATAATTTATTGAAACTCCCAAATCATGTAAACTCGGCGACCGCAGTCCGTGTGAAGTCCAGATTAAGGCCGCGAACGTTAACCTTGTCATCGTATTAAATTCTGCTAGAGCCACATTTTATTTGCCTGCACATGTCTGAGCGCCATCACTGTGGGTTGAATCGGAAGATAAGCTAATGAAACTATTAAAGAAATTTGCCGGCACCTTGCTTATCGCGGGTCTAATACCTGCCCTGGCGCATGGCCAGGAGATGTCCGCGGTCGAGACTGCGGAATTGGGCGTCGAGACGCTATTACAGACCGTTACAGACTCTAAAGATTTCTTTCTGAGTGACCGAGAGCGCTACTTCAGCGAGATCGAGTCGGTGCTGACTACGTTCGTTGATTTCGAGGCGGTTGCTACTGTGGTGATGTCCCGCTATGCGGATTCCGCAACAGATGCTCAGCGCCAGCGCTTCGCAGATATACTTAAAACTACCCTTACCCGATTCTACGGTGCTTCCCTGGTTTCTTATAATGGCGAAGAACTCGTATTCCTGCCGCCAGGAAATACCAACGCTGACCCTAGAGCAGATACTGTCGTGGGCATGGAGCTTCAGGGTGACACGGCACTGCGCTTACAGTATCAGATGTTCTTGAATGAAAACGATGAGTGGAAACTCAAGAACCTGAGTCTGGCCGGCATTAATCTCGGTCGCCAATACTACACGCAGTTTGCGGCGCTGATGTCACAACATGGCAATGATATAGACGTCGTCCTAGATAACTGGAGATAGGCGCCCAGCAGCTCATAGCTGGTGCTAAAGGAATAGAAATTGGAAACAGGTCAAATTCAAGAATTGCTGCAGGTAGCTTTTCCCGAGTGCGAAATTACTGTCGAAGGTGGTGATGGCAAGTATATGGTCCACGCTGTTGGCAGTGTGTTCGAAGGCCTCAACGCAGTGAAGCGTCAGCAAGCTGTCTATGGTGTATTAAACCAACACATCAGCAGTGGAGCGATCCACGCAGTTTCTATGCGCTTGTTAACACCCAGTGAACAAGCTGCTTCTTAGTCTGCGTATTGTTCGAATACAGGAACTGGCATGGATAGGTTGATTATTAACGGCGGTGTGAGCCTTAAGGGCGAGATCCGCATCGCTGGCGCTAAAAACTCTGCGCTGCCAATCCTCGCGGCGACACTATTGACGCAGGAAACTGTCAAAGTTTGCAATCTGCCCCATTTGTACGATATCACGACGATGCTTGAGCTGCTTGGATGCATGGGCGTGCAGCCTGTGGTTGATGAGAAGCTCAATGTTGAAGTTGATAGCAGCACTATCGAGCACTTCAACGCGCCCTATGAGCTGGTGAAAACCATGCGCGCCTCGATTCTGGTTCTGGGCCCGTTGCTCGCGCATTACGGGCGGGCGGAAGTGGCGCTGCCCGGTGGCTGTGCTATTGGCAGCCGCCCGGTGAATCTACATATCAGTGCCCTACAAGCCATGGGCGCAGATATCACTGTTGAAGACGGTTATATCAAGGCAACTGTGGATGGGAGATTGAAAGGCGCCCAAATTTTCATGGATATGGTAACAGTAACTGGCACCGAAAATGTCATGATGGCCGCCACCCTGGCTGATGGGAAAACCGTCATTGAAAACGCAGCGCGAGAGCCTGAAGTTGTAGATTTGGCCAACTGTCTGGTGGAAATGGGCGCCAAAATCAGCGGTCAAGGCACCGACACCATAGAAATTGAAGGTGTCAAAACTCTGAAGGGTTGTACCTACTCGGTCATGCCAGACCGCATCGAGACGGGCACTTACCTGATTGCGGCAGCCGCAACCCGCGGCCACATCAAAGTTAAAGATACACGCCCAGATATCCTGGATTCGGTGCTCAGCAAATTAGAGCAGGCCGGCGCTGAGATTAAAGTAGGTGAAGACTGGATTGAACTGGACATGCATGGCCAGAGGCCGAAGTCTGTTTCGTTACGCACTGCGCCGTATCCAGCATTTCCTACCGATATGCAGGCACAGTTCACGGCGCTGAATTCGATCGCAGACGGCACGGGTTCCATTACCGAGACAGTATTCGAGAATCGATTCATGCACGTGCATGAAATGAACCGCATGGGCGCATCGATTCAGGTCGAAGGCAATACTGTCATCGTTGAAGGCGTGCAGACGCTTAAAGGGGCGCCGGTGATGGCTACTGATTTGAGAGCCTCTGCCAGCTTGATTATTGCTGGCCTGGTATCGGATCATGAAACCAGTGTGGACCGCATCTACCATATAGATCGTGGTTACGAATGTATTGAAGAGAAGCTGCAGCTTCTTGGCGCCCGCATTCGGCGCGTGCCGGCCTGATAGACATCATGACTGCTACTGAACTTGTTATCGCCCTGACCAAGGGTCGGATTCTGCGGGAGACTCTGCCACTTTTCGAGTCGGCAGGCATTCGCCCACTTGAAGATATAGAAAAAAGTAGAAAGCTCTTGTTTGATACTAATGTAGATGGAGTGAAGCTGCTGTTGATGCGCGGTTCCGACGTGCCAACCTATGTCAGGTTTGGAAGCGCAGACATCGGTGTTGCTGGCAAGGATCTTATTCTCGAGAATGGTAGTGACGGCTTCTACGAGCCGCTGGACCTTAAGATCGCCACCTGCAAGATGATGACTGCTGAACCAGTGGACGCGCCTGTGGCGGTGGACCGCCTGCGTGTGGCAACCAAATTCACAAACATCGCCAAGCGTTTCTATGCTGAGCGTGGTCAACAAATTGAATTGATCAAGTTAAATGGCGCTCTTGAGTTGGCTCCCTCCCTGGGGTTGGCTGACGCGATTGTAGATATTGTAGATACTGGCAAGACTCTCAAGGCGAACGGCCTTGTTGCTAAAGACACCATTGCCGACATTTCCTCACGTGTCATTGTGAACAAAGCTTCAATGAAAATAAAAAACGCCATGATCCTGGATGTGCTGGCTAAATTGCGTGACGCAGTCACTTCTGTAGAGGCGTGAATCGAAATCATGAGCTCAATCGCAAACAAGATTAATCAGTTATCCACTGCCAGTGCGGATTTTGAAAGCGAGCTGATGGGGTTGCTCGAGCGTGATATGCTGATTGCGGATGACGTTACCAGGACAGTTTCCGACATCATCGCGCGCGTCCGCAAAGACGGAGATCAGGCGGTTTTGTCACTCACTAATCTGTTCGATGGTTTCGGTGCTGAAGCGATATCAGATCTGGTAATTGACGTGGATCAGCTGCAGACCGCACTGGATAGTATCAGCGACGAGCAGCGACAGGCTCTTACCCATGCGGCCGAGCGTGTTCGCAATTACCACGAAAAGCAGAAACAGACTTCCTGGCAATATCAAGAAGCAGATGGGTCTGTCTATGGACAGAAGGTCAGTCCCCTGGAGCGAGTGGGCGTCTATGTGCCCGGAGGCAAGGCCAACTACCCTTCTTCAGTATTGATGCTTGCCATTCCGGCGCAGGTTGCGGGTGTGAAGGAGATAGTTGCGACTGTTCCGACGCCTTATGGTGATGATGGCAAGCTGGTATTTGCAGCAGCGGCGCTGGCTGGGGTGAGTAAAGTATTTACGGTGGGAGGCGCCCAGGCAGTTGCGGCCCTGGCCTATGGCACGGAAACAATACCGCGAGTCGATAAAATTACTGGGCCGGGTAACATCTATGTCACGGTTGCAAAGAAACAGGTATTTGGTGAAGTCGGCATCGACATGATTGCTGGGCCGTCAGAGCTCACCATCATCTGTGATGGTCAAACCAACCCGGACTGGATAGCCATGGATCTATTCTCTCAGGCTGAACATGATGAACAAGCCCAGTCGATCTTGATAACCACCAGTTCGGAATTTTTGGAAGCAGTAAAAGCCAGTATCGATAGCTTGCTGCCGGATATGGAGAGGCGCGACATTATCGAGACCTCTTTACTCAATCGAGGTATCTTCATTCTTGCGGAGGACATGGAAAAAGCGGCGGCCGTGAGTAATCTCATTGCGCCTGAGCATTTGGAGATTTCAGTCGAAGATCCAGAAAGTATGCTGGATTTTATCGACAATGCCGGCGCGATATTTCTCGGCCGCTATGCGGCGGAAGCCCTCGGGGATTATTGCGCAGGTCCCAGCCATGTATTGCCGACGTCTGGTACAGCCCGCTTTTTCTCTGCATTAGGTGTCTATGATTTTCAAAAACGGTCTTCTATCCTGAATTGCTCGGCGCAGGGTGCACATGTGCTGGCACGCACAGCAGGTGAACTGGCTCGAAGCGAACACCTACAGGCCCACGCACTATCCGCCGAATATCGCTTGAATCCTGATCTTGACTAATTGATTTTCCGGGAAATTTCAGATGTCCCGAGGTTCGATGACTACAGCCTGACCGAAACCCAATGTAGTGGGCAAATTGAAGTGCTGTCCATTGCGATATACCTGGATAGAAATTGTATCCCCGGGTTTGGCATTACGTATCTCCATCATGATGTTCTGGCCACTGGTCACAGAGGTCGCGCCAACTTGAGTGATGACGTCTCCCGGCGCAATACCAGCCCGTTCCGCCGCTCCACCAGGGTCTACGCTTTCTACCAGCATGCCGCGAATATGATCGACGCCAAAGAAAAGACGACTGGATTGCCCGTTAAGCGCTTCCCCCGTGATAACACCTAGATAGCCTGAATTCTTTTCGATTGCCTCAGCCACCATTTCTTCCATCGCTGGAATCGCGGTGCTGACCGGCGTGGCAAAACCAATCCCCTCGAAGTTCCCAGATTCAGAAATAATCGAAGTGTTAATGCCGACAAGTCGGCCTTCTCGGTCAATGAGGGCGCCGCCTGAATTTCCAGGATTAATTGCAGCATCGGTCTGGATATAGTTTGCATTGCTATTGGGCCTATTTCCCAGAGCGCTGACGATTCCCTGTGAAACTGATTGGCCTACATTGCGCCGCGGATATCCAATGGCGAAGACGATATTACCGACTTCTAATTCTTCATCTTTTCCCACTTTAATTGGCGTCAGATCGTCCATGTTTATATGTAGAATCGCGAGATCATTGCTGCTGTCATAGGCAATAACGGTGGCTGGTGTCCTGCGTCCATCGCTTAAGGTGACTTCAGTATCGAACGCGTCAAATAGCGTATCCACAACATGCAGATTCGTCAGGATAAACCCTCTGTCGCTTATTATGATTCCGGAACCAAGACTATCTCGCTCACCAAGGTATAGATTTAAACTGTCTTCAGACGCACGTTCGACAGATTCAACGTTGACGCTGGTGGCATTGATACTCACCACAGATGGTGCTGCACGAGCGATAACATCGGCGAAACTTGGTGGGGATTGAATGGGTGTGACCGAGCTAGTTTCAGTGCTTTGGCGGGCGAGTTGCTGTAGCTGCTGATTTTGCATAAAGACCAGCGCCACCAACAGGCCGCAGATGACAGGCCAGCCAAGAAATTGAATTGATTTGAGAAGGCGATTCATGGGCTCTTGGCGCAGAGCGCGGTCGTGTCTATGCTATGATGTCAAGCAATCAATATACAGCGTTGTAAAGGCGGTTTCCAATGACGATTCAGCGAGTGCAGCTTGAGGCTGAGCTCACAAGGCTTCTGCAGCCGCAGCTATTTCGCGACTATTGCCCAAATGGCTTGCAGGTCCAGGGTAAAAACGAGATCAACAAACTCGTTACGGGCGTGACCGCGAGCGCAGCCCTGATTGAAAGTGCGCTCGACGCGGGAGCTGACTGTTTGCTGGTCCATCATGGTTATTTTTGGAAAGGCGAAGATCAAACCATAACTGGCTTGAAAAAAACGCGTGTAGAGAAACTGTTAGCGAGCCAGCTGAATTTATTCGCTTATCATTTGCCTCTCGATATGCATAAAGAGTTTGGCAACAATGTTGAGCTAGGTAGATTGCTTGGTTTTCAATTCGAAGCGGCTACAGGAAGGCCTGGCGATCCCGAGATTGTGTTTATTGGTAAGCTGGCGCAACCCACTACGCTTGAAGCGCTGAGCGCACAGATCGATTCAAGCCTGCAGCGTGCGCCTCTATGTATAGGCGACCCAGGACAAGAGCTGCGTCGTGTGGCCTGGTGTACGGGGGCCGCGCAATCCTATTTTGACGTGGCAATAGCGGCGGGCGTGGACGCTTTTATCACTGGCGAAATATCAGAGCCCTCTGCGCATCTGGCAAGGGAGTCAGGTGTAGCTTTCATTTCGGCCGGGCATCATGCAACCGAGCGTTATGGCGTTCAGGCGGTCGGCAACTACCTTGCGGAGCAGTTTGGTCTGGAGCATCAGTTTATCGATATTGATAATCCTGCCTGAACATAATGTTCTGGCTACGCCTGAAAAGTTTGATGATCCACTCGGCTTGTATCGCTTATCTTAAGCGGCGGAGATTACTTGGTCTGGGGAAGCGCGATTTCTTCAACGTTGACCGGCGCGCTCTTGTCTATGCCAAAATCCTCGGATAACGCTCCTTTTTGATCGGGGCTCTGCTTGGCGGCATAGTCTCTCGGGGGTGCAATCGGGTTCGGTTCTTCAGAAGAATTGGCGGTGTCGAAGACGGCATCTGAATCGGCCGGTAACAATTTGCTGGCAACTTCACCTGAGCATAAATCTTGTGCGCCGCTGGCTAGATGCTGATAAACATCGCGATAGCTTTCTGTCATGTGCTGAACCAATTCCGCGGTCATGCCAAAATGGTTGCTGACGCTGTCCCGATACTCTGAATGACTGTCTTTAAGTTGACGGATCTGGCTTTCCAGATCCTTGATCTTGGAAGGGCTCACATTTAGTCGGGTGGCTATGACCAGACCCAGTATTATGCCCACCGCCAATGCGCCGAATGCCGTTAACCAAATCACTTATTTCTTCCCCGCAAATCTGTCTGCAGCTCTAATTTCGAAGTGGTCTCAGTATAACTGAATTGAACTTGTTGCGCTGTAATGGTCTGTGTCTGCTAGTTTCTCGCGCTAAACGCGCCTAGAATGCAGTTGACGTTTTAGCCCTGATCCAACACCTGTTTTTTTGCTTGTCTATGAACCCGATTGATCGCTACCAGTCCGATATCGCCAGCGGCAAGACTTCGCGAGATTTAGCGCAGCTGCAGGTGCTGGAGAAGCTCAACGAGCTGCAGGAAGAGATCAACGGTTTACCCGCGAGTAGCCCTGCATGGTGGCAGCGCACGCTAAATTCGCTATCAGCGCGCGACCCGCGCGGGCACGCAATTAAGGGTCTGTATTTATGGGGAGGCGTGGGGCGCGGGAAAACCTACCTCATGGACCTGTTCTATTCCTGCGTAGCCGATGACCGCAAAATAAGAACTCACTTCCATCGCTTCATGCAGAGCATTCATTCCCAGCTTGCAGCATTACAGGGAGAGGCCAACCCGCTGGAGACTATTGCTGATGATCTTTCGCGGCAAGCGCGCTTACTGTGTTTTGACGAGTTTTTTGTATCGGACATTGCTGATGCCATGTTGCTTGGTGGCCTGCTGACCGCCTTGTTCGAGCGCGGCGTTGTCCTTGTTGCCACCTCCAATGTCCCGCCAGAGAAACTCTATGAAAACGGTCTCCAGCGAGAGAAATTCCTGCCGGCAATCGTCGCGATCCAAAGCCATGCCCGGGTTCACGAGATTTCGGCTGGTCAGGACTACCGCCTGGAGCGCCTTAGTAACACAGAATTGTATCTTCACCCCATTGACTCAACCACAGACCAAAAGTTAAAACAGAATTTCGCGGACCTCGCGCCAGATCAACGAGTCATGGAAACGGATGCAGTGCTGACGATTCTCGACCGTGAGCTAAGGGTCAAGCGCATGGCCGAAGATGTTGTTTGGTTTGAGTTTAAAGAGCTGTGCGGTGGACCTCGAAGTGCCTTTGACTATGTGGAGATCGCCAAGCTCTTCCACGCGATTATACTCAGCGACGTGCCGGCCATGGATGACTTGCATAATGACCAGGCGCGCCGATTTATCAGCCTGATCGATGAATTCTATGATCGCCGCGTCAAATTGATTGTGGCGGCTGCGGTGGAAGTGTCTGCCATATACGCAGGTCAGCAGCTGGCCTTTGAATTTGAACGGACCCAGTCCAGGCTCATCGAAATGCAGTCCCACAATTACCTCTGTCGCGAGCATCTGGCCTAATCGGCCGTACCGATAAATCTGCTCGCTTGGGGCAGATTCCCAAATTGGCTGCAGGCGTTATTTTTCGCGCTCTCTGGCCTATATCACGGCGCTTATTCTGGACGAGTATTTTGAGGGTAAAATTCCTTGAATATTATGCACCCCTCCGGTAGTATTCGCGCTCCTTAAACCAAAGCCCCTGAGTCGTATCATGAAGACTTATAGTGCGAAACCAAACGAAGTGCCAAAGAACTGGCTGCTGATAGATGCGGAAGGCCAAACTCTGGGCCGCATGGCAACTGCCATCGCGACGCGTTTGCGCGGCAAACACAAGGCCGAATATACTCCTCACGTAGATACTGGTGACTACGTGGTCGTGATTAATGCTGATAAGGTTCAGGTCACGGGCAATAAAACCACCGATAAAATATACCACGCCCACTCTGGATTCCCAGGCGGACTCAAGTCGATCTCCTTCGATAAACTGCGCGATAAAGCGCCCGAACGTGTGATCAAGCTGGCCGTCAAAGGCATGTTGCCACGGACTCCGCTGGGCCGGACAATGTTCAAAAAACTCAAGGTTTATGCGGGATCTGAGCATCCGCATGGCGCTCAACAGCCGCAAACCCTGCAACTCTAACAGGTTAATCAAGCACCCATGGCAAGAACTCAATATTACGGGACCGGACGTCGCAAGACCTCTACAGCCCGCGTATTCCTGACTAGCGGTAGTGGCAACATTACTATCAATCGACGCCCCCTGGACGGTTATTTCGGTCGCGAGGTAGCGCGCATGATCGTCCGTCAGCCGCTGGAGTTATTGGAGATGGTCGATCGCTTCGATATCAACGTGACTGTGCGTGGTGGAGGCAGTTTTGGCCAGGCCGGCGCCATTCGGCACGGGATCACCCGAGCCCTGATGGAGTACGATAACGAATTGCGTCCAACTTTGCGTAAAGCTGGATTTGTCACCCGTGATGCCCGTGAGGTGGAGCGTAAGAAGGTAGGATTGCGTAAATCTCGCAAGAAACCTCAATTCTCCAAGCGTTAAGCGGAAACATATTGTCAAAAACGCCGAATTCTTGCAGGAATTTGGCGTTTTTTTT
>CENZ01073067.1_pt1 | contig 71012 bp, 66 predicted proteins | sample 361341 | NCBI WGS metagenome assembly CENZ01 (sample SAMEA2619782, study PRJEB7988) | marine metagenome | biome: marine biome (ENVO:00000447); feature: deep chlorophyll maximum layer (ENVO:xxxxxxxx); material: "saline water (ENVO:00002010), including plankton (ENVO:xxxxxxxx)" | depth 50 m
TCTTGCTCCCAAAGCAAGCGCGCTACCAGACTGCGCTATACCCCGATAATTCCGAAATTTCGTCCAATTTCAGGAGGACGGCATAATACTCGCGCCATACCCACTCGTCAATTGGCCCTGACGAATCTTGATTATACTACGCTTCGATGCGCCAGGTGCTACCCGCGGCACCATCTTCTACCACAACGTTTAGCGCAGTTAGCTGATCTCTGATCTCGTCTGCCTTTCCCCAATCTTTATCAGCACGAGCCTGATCCCTCGCGGCGACCAGACGATCGATTTCAGCCGAGTCAATCTCAGCACCCACTGATGCCTGCAGAAAAGCAGCAGGCTCAGCTTGTAAGATGCCCATACTGCCCCCCAGGCGCACCAGCAGCGCCCCAAGCTGATTCGCAAGATCCTGATCTGTCACTTTGATCCTATTAATCTCGGAAACCATTTCAAACATCACGCTGAAGGCTTCAGGCGTATTGAAGTCATCATCCATGGCCGCAACAAACGCCTTTTCAAAGCGGCTATTGGTAAGCGACTTGGCGTTCCTGATATCCAGATCCTTGAGACAGTGATAGAAGCGCTCAAGGGCCTTGGCGGATTGCACGAGGCTCTGCTCTGAATAATTAATTGGGCTGCGATAATGACTGGAGATCAGGAGATTGCGAACGACCTCGGCCTTATGGTGCTGAAGGACTTCCCTTACGGTAAAAAAATTATCCAGGGATTTAGACATCTTCTCATCATCGATGCGGAGTGGTCCGTTGTGCATCCAAAGCTTCGCAAAGGTCTCTCCGGTTGCTGCCTCTGACTGCGCAATTTCGTTCTCGTGGTGGGGAAACATTAAGTCAGATCCACCACCGTGAATATCAAAGGTATTGCCCAGCGCACAGGTGGCCATCGCCGAGCATTCGATGTGCCAACCGGGACGGCCATAGCCCCACGGGGAATCCCAGCCTACTGCATTATCTGAGGCGGATTTCCACAGCACGAAATCCCTGGGGTCTCGCTTCAGCTCACCAACTTCGATCCGGGCACCGTCCAGGAGTTCATCGAGCTTCTTCTTCGATAGCTTGCCGTAGTCTGGAAAGCGCGTTACCGCATAGTAGACGTCGCCATTTTCCGCACGATAAGCGTGGTCAGTATCAATCAGGCGCTCGATCATGCTGACCATCTCTTCAATATGGGCTGTAGCTCGCGGTTCTTGATCAGGGTGCAGTATAGAAAGTGCAGCCTCATCTTCATGCATGGCGGCAATGTATCGATCAGTTACATCGGTAAAGGCTTCATTATTCTCTATTGCCCGAGCAAGAATTTTGTCATCAACGTCCGTGATATTTCGAATATAGGTCACGTCATAACCGCGAAAGCGCAGGTAGCGCACAACGACATCGAATGCCACCAGCATGCGAGCATGACCAAGATGACAGTAGTCATAGACCGTGATTCCACACACATATAGCTTCACCTTTCCTGCTTCAAGGGGGCGGAGCTCTTCTTTTTGCTGCGTTAAGGTGTTGTAGATTTTTACCACTGCTTACTCACTCGCCCTTACTTAGCCCAGGAATCGCGCAACGTTATTGTCCGATTAAACACCGGATTGTCCGGGCTGGAATCCAGCTCATCCAGGCAGAAATAACCTTCCCGCTCGAACTGAAATCGCTGATGCTCCCCTGTAATCGCAGCTGGCTCTATTAGCCCACCTGCAATTTCTATTAGCGAGTCGGGGTTGAGACAGCTGCGATAGTCTTCAATCTGTTTGGATTCCGGGTTTTCTACGGTAAACAGGCGATCATACAGACGAATCGAAACTGGTTTACCTTCACTGGCTGATACCCAGTGGATAACGCCCTTAACTTTTCTGCCTTCCGGTTTCTTGCCCAGAGTATCGAGATCCGCACTGCAATGCAGGGCGATTACCTCGCCATCCGAATCTGTTACCACTTCATTGCATTTGATGACATAGCATCCCCGCAGCCGGACTTCCCCGCCTGGTATCAGACGCTTAAAACCAGCCGGCGGGTCAGACTCGAAATCTGCCCGGTCGATAACTATCTCCCTGGTGAAAGGCACGCTGCGACGGCCAAGTGACTCATCCTTTGGGTGCGATGCCATATCCAGTTGCTGTATCTCGCCTGCTGCGATGTTACCGATGACAACACGCAGCGGGTTCATCACGCACATTGCGCGGGGCGCATGTTTATCCAGATCGTCACGAATCGCGTGCTCAAGCATACCGAGATCAACGACCCCCTCGCTGCGACTCACGCCCACACTCTCGCAAAAATTACGAATTGATGCCGGGGTAAATCCCCGCCGCCGCATACCAGCAATTGTGGGCATGCGCGGGTCATCCCAACCTGATACCACGCCTTCTTCGACCATGGTCTTGAGGTTGCGCTTTCCCATCATGGTGTAATTCAGTTTGAGTTTGGCAAATTCAGTTTGTTCGGGCAGAACATACTTCTCTGGGGAGTTCGCCAGGACACTGGCTGCTCGAATCGCCTCTATCTCAAGGTCCTGCAAGATCCAGTCGTAGAGCGGCCGGTGGTCCTCAAATTCTAAAGTACAGAGCGAATGGGTTATGCCTTCAATCGCGTCGGAAATGCAATGGGTGTAATCGTAGGTCGGGTAAATACACCACTTGTCTCCTGTCTGGTGGTGCGTAACATGCCGGATTCGATACAGCACAGGGTCTCGCATGTTCATATTGGGAGACGCCATATCAATTTTTGCGCGCACTGAATACGCGCCGTCAGCAAACTCTCCCGCTCGCATACGCGCGAACAAATCGAGGTTGTCGCCGACAGATCGACCGCGATCCGGGCTGTTTCGACCTGCTTCGGTCAGTGTGCCCCTATATTCTCGCGCTTCCTCCGCGCTCAGGCTGCAAACATATGCCTTGCCAGAATCGATGAGCTGAACCGCAAAATCGTAAAGTGTTTCAAAATAGTTGGAGGAATAACGGACTTCGCCGTGCCAGCTAAAGCCGAGCCACTTGATATTGTCTTTGATGGAGTCGACAAACTCCTGGCTCTCCTTCGCTGGGTTGGTGTCATCGAATCTGAGATTGCAGTATCCGTTGTTTTCCGCAGCCACCGTGAAATTCAAGCAAATAGACTTGGCATGTCCAATGTGAAGATAGCCATTGGGCTCAGGTGGGAAACGGGTATGCACACGTCCGCCGTGTTTCCCGTTCTCCAGGTCATACGCTATGAGCGTGCGGATGAAATTAGATGGCGCTGCGGAAGCGGCGTTGGATCCGCTGGTCTTGCTTGAGTTATTCATAAATTTAGAACACTGTTATTACTGAGTGCCGGGATGAGCGGCTGGGTCGCTACGGCTAGCACCGATAGCGGCATTAGGACCTCATTGCTGATGCCAGGTCCTGCGCGCAGCCGCATTAAAGCGCACATGGCTAGAGCATTCGGCGCCGATACAGTTTTTGTTGAGATTCACTTTACGGCTTACTCAGAGAATTCTTTCCAGTGCTTGTGGCTTTGAGGCAAGCCTTCTAGCTGCTGACTCAATAAGCCAGGCAGCAGTTGGAGAGAACTTCTCGGGACTATCTAGGGCCAGGCAAAAGCCGTATTATAACTCGGTCTGTTGTGTTAAGTAATCCAAGCCAAGGAATGACTTTATGATCGTTTTGAACACCAATTTTGGGCCTATCTCTGTCGAACTGGACTTCGAAAAAGCACCCAAGTCAGCTGCGAACTTCATGCAATATGCTAAAGCAGGTTTCTATGACGGCACCATCTTCCACCGCGTTATCGATAACTTCATGATTCAGGGAGGGGGCTTTGAACCTGGGATGCAGCAGAAGGCCAACAACGATCCGATAGAGAATGAAGCAGATAACGGCTTAAGCAACCTGACCGGCACCCTGGCGATGGCGAGAACGTCAGACCCACATTCGGCGACCTCCCAATTTTTCATCAACGTCAGCGACAACTTCTTTCTCGATCATCGTGGAAAAAGCGCCGAGGCATGGGGCTACACCGTCTTTGCCAAAGTAGTCGACGGCATGGACGTAGTAAACAAAATCAAGGGCTGCGACACCACCTCTCGAGCTGGACACCAGGACGTGCCGGTGGACGATGTCATCATTGAGTCGACCGAGATCAAAGAGCAGGATCAGTCTGACGCATGAATCCCAGGCTGATTTAGACCTGTTCTTCGTCGCCTCGCCGTCACGAGAGACTTTGATTGAGCAAGCCAATTCTATTTATTTCCGATCTGCACTTACAGGATGATCGCCCTGACCTGACTCGCGCCCTACTGATGTTCCTGCAGGAAAATAAGGGTAAGTGCGAAGCATTATATATTCTCGGTGATCTCTTTGAGGTCTGGCTTGGTGATGACGGCATCACAGCTACCAGTGATACTGTCGCGCAAGCGCTACACGAATTCGCTGGATGCGGAAGCGATGTCTATCTTATGCACGGCAATCGGGATTTCCTGATGGGCACGGAATTCGCTGCGCGCTGCGGCGCCAGCTTGCTTGCCGAACCCTATCGCCTCCACAGCAAACTCGGTGACATCGTCCTGATGCACGGTGATGTATTGTGCACGGACGATACTGAATACCAGGCTTTTCGCTCGATGGTGAGATCGGCAGAATGGCAGGCGGACTTCCTCGCCAGAAACCTTGATGAGCGTATTGCTTTTGCCCGCCAGGCTCGCCAACAGAGCAGCGCAGCCACTGCCGAAAAACAAGACGACATCATGGATGTAAACCAGGCTGCGGTGCTCGAATTCCTCCAGCGAGTTGACTGCCCACGCCTACTGCACGGGCATACGCACCGCCCCTACGTCCACTCCATAGCCTTGCAAAGCAAGATTGACGGCAGCAGTGAAGCGACGCGGATGGTGCTGGGAGATTGGGGGGAAAGAGGCTGGTATGCGGAGTTGGACGGTGAGCACTGGCAGCTTAAACAATATTCGATTACTGCCTGAGTCGCGTTAGCTCACTTCACGCTATTTTGATTCAGGACTGCTTTGGCGTTTCTGCTCCGGACTCAACTGATAGCGATCCAGGTGAGCGGAACTCAGCAGCAGCAATTCTTCCTCGACCTGTTCAACCAGCGCCTGCAATTCCAGGTGCGCATGGTCCGATAAAACATAGACACCAAACTGGTTCAGATCACCGATTTGCTGATGATGTTTTTTTAGCAGATTATGCAGCCAACAGTATGGCGACAAGGAGGGATCAAACGGAATCGCATTTTGTTCCAGGCCCAGCTTGAGATTGGGCACCGAGAAAATACGGAACCGGCTGGACAGCAACTGGGTGGTAAATTTTTCAATACGTTTGAGGACAGCGTGCTTGGCGTCCGCATCATAAGCATTCCAGTTGATGACTTCGAAACCATAGCGCTTGCAGCCCCGGCACACGAGGTCACCGAGCGAAGTAGTCGAACAGATTCCAATGCAGGGAGTTTTGATTTTCGTCATTTCGCCATCTCGATGGAGTAACCGGCTTTATTACATTCGTTCCAGCCGGTGCAGACTTTAGCAAGATTTCCGTATTTGTAAACATCTCCCTGAACCACCAGGGCATTGCTGGAAAACTTCCAGCATATTTCGATTTGGGACAGAGAAAGTCCATAGAAATTATCTGGTTATGCTGGCTTGCGCACCCCACCTCGCCTCGTGCAACTGGATTTTTTCGTGAATTTACAATAGAATGCGTGCGCGTTTTACAGGTTGCCTTTGCATTTTCGGCATAGCATTGTGCTCATTCCATTTCAGCGTGACGAACCGTCGACTCACAAGCTTTGTCCACGGAATTCTACTGACAGGATTAAAGCCCAAATGGAATGGAACCGCAGAGCGCAACTCTTAACTTCACTCCACTTGTTAGTGATTCTCAGAGCACTGCACAGTCAGTAGCTGCTGTTTCTTTACCGATTCACTACAGCAACCGCATGAGGAACCTATCGTGCTAGAAGCCTACAGAAAACACGTTGCTGAACGCGCCGAATTGGGCGTCGTACCAAAGCCCCTCTCAGCAGACCAGGTTGCCGACCTGATAGAACTGCTCAAGACACCCCCAGCCGGCGAAGAGGAATTTCTGGTTGACCTGATTTCAAATCGCGTACCTCCCGGTGTGGACGAAGCCGCCTATGTCAAAGCTGGCTTTTTGTCAGCCGTCGCCAAGGGCGAAGCTGAGTCCCCGCTGATTGACAAGAAGTTTGCGGTCAAGCTGCTAGGCACAATGCTGGGTGGCTACAACATTGCCACACTGATCGACCTCCTCGACGACGGTGAGCTTGTCGATTTTGCGGCCGATGAACTCTGTCATACGATGCTAATGTTCGATGCCTTTCATGACGTCGCCGAGAAAGCCGACGGCGGCAATGCTGCTGCCAAGCGCGTTATGACATCCTGGGCCGACGCGGAATGGTTCACCTCAAAGAATGAAATCCCTGAAGTAATGACTGTCGCCGTGTACAAGGTGCCCGGCGAGACCAATACCGACGATCTCTCCCCGGCGCAGGACGCCTGGTCGCGCCCGGATATCCCTCTGCACGCCAAGGCCATGTACAAGAACCCGCGCGAGGGTGTGACTAACGCAGAAGAACAAATCAATGAACTAGAGAGGACCGGTCATCCAGTAGCCCTGGTTGGCGATGTCATGGGAACCGGCTCGTCACGCAAGTCAGCCACCAACTCGGTGCTGTGGTACATCGGCGATGATTTACCTTACATTCCCAACAAACGCAGTGGCGGCGTCTGTATTGCCGGCAAGATTGCTCCCATATTCTTTAATACCATGGAAGATGCTGGCGCGCTGCCCTTCGAGTGCGACGTAGACAATCTCAATACCGGTGACATCATCGATATTCGCGTCTACGACGGAAAAATAGTTCGTCATGGCACCGATGAAGTCATTTCCGAGTTTGAATTGAAAACCGAAGTACTTCTGGACGAAGTCCGTGCCGGCGGCCGGATCCCGCTGATCATTGGCCGTGGGCTGACGCAACGAGCGCGCGAGCATATGGGGCTGGACACTTCCACTGTATTCCGTGCACCGGTAATCGGCGAGGAATCGGACGAGGGTTACACCCTCGCGCAAAAAATGGTTGGCCGCGCCTGCGGTGTTGATGGGGTAAGACCCGGTAGCTACTGTGAGCCCAAGATGACAACCGTTGGTAGCCAGGACACAACTGGACCAATGACCCGCGACGAACTCAAGGACCTGGCGTGCCTGGGATTCACTTCAGATCTCGTCATGCAATCGTTCTGCCACACCGCCGCCTATCCCAAACCTGTGGATATCGATACCCAACATACCCTGCCTGATTTTATCCAGACTCGCGGCGGCGTTTCCTTGCGGCCTGGTGACGGCATTATTCACTCCTGGCTGAACCGCATGCTGTTGCCCGATACTGTGGGCACGGGCGGCGACTCCCATACCCGATTCCCAATAGGCATTTCATTTCCAGCCGGTTCCGGTCTGGTGGCTTTTGCGGCCGCCACCGGTGTTATGCCGCTAGATATGCCTGAGTCTGTGCTGGTCCGTTTCAAGGGCGAGATGCAACCAGGCATCACCCTGCGAGACCTGGTCAACGCCATCCCCTATGCAGCACTCCAAAGTGGCGATCTCACCGTAGCGAAAAAGGGCAAAAAGAACATCTTCTCCGGCCGCATTCTTGAAATCGAAGGCTTACCAGACCTCAAAGTCGAGCAGGCATTTGAACTCTCCGATGCCTCCGCCGAGCGTTCCGCGGGCGGCTGTACTATTCGCCTGAATAAAGAGCCAATCATTGAATATTTCAAGAGCAACATCACACTGCTACGCTGGATGATAGACAACGGCTATCAGGACGCCAGAACGCTGGAGCGTCGCGCCCAGTCAATGGAAGCCTGGTTGGCAGACCCGCAGCTGATGGAGCCGGATGCTGACGCCGAATACCACAAAATCATAGAGATCGACCTCAACGAGATCACGGAACCGCTATTAGCCTGCCCCAACGATCCAGATGATGTGAAACCGCTGTCCGAGGTTCAGGGCACCAAGATCGATGAGGTATTTATCGGATCCTGCATGCTAAATATCGGCAACTTCCGGGCAGCTGCTGAAATTCTCAAGCAGGTTGACGGACTGCTGCCCACCAAGCTGTGGATAGCACCCCCAACCAAGATGGACGAACACCAGCTTACGGAAGAAGGCATTTACAATATTTTCGGTACATCCGGTGCCCGCACCGAAATGCCAGGTTGCTCTCTATGTATGGGTAATCAGGCACGGGTAGCGCCGAATTCCACAGTGGTATCTACTTCAACCAGGAACTTCCCTAACCGTCTGGGACAGGGCGCCGATGTATTTTTGGCCTCAGCGGAGTTGGCAGCAGTCTGTTCGGCTCTAGGCAAGATTCCAACCATGGATGAGTACATGGTCTATATGCAATCGCTTGACACCATGAAAGGCGACATCTACCGCTACCTGAATTTCAATGAAATTGAGAGCTTCCAGGAAGCGGCCGATCGCGCCAAGATGATTCCAACGACTAATGTTCAGGAAGTTGCCTGATCTGTACAGACAGATAACTAGCGGCCGAACGTCAATGCAGATTTTCGGCCGCGACCTCCGCTAAGCGCAGCAGGTAGATACTTACGGCTGCGCCTATCGCAAACTGCAGCAAGTAGAATCTGGACCTGCCGACTATTTAGCAGGACGGGCCCTCGCTGATCGGTAGCGTCATTATTGCCCTAACCCATACTTCTCGAGGCACCGCTCTCACTACCAACCCTAACTAACAGTGTATGTCTTATTGGCGTCAGCGTGGCACTCCTCTAGCCAGTAATTTGCACAGTGCTTTTCTCGACAATCTCAAACACATCCTTGGAGAGATCGGGGGCAGCCTTGATCCTGAGAAGCTGTGCCTGCATTAAGGCCTGGCGCTTGGAATCAAATTTTTTCCAGCGAGTCAACGGCGTGAGGAGGCGCGAAGCTACCTGCGGGTTAAGCGCATCAAGGGCAATCACCTGGTCAGCCAGAAATTCGTAGCCATCACCAGACTCGTCATGGAAGCCGGTAAAGTTTTGACCACAGAATGCACCAATCAATGAGCGGACCTTGTTCGGATTTTTAAACTCAAAGGCGGGATGATCCATGAGCGCCTTGACCCGGCTTAAGGCGCCGGGCTTCTGCGCCATCGCCTGCACCCCGAACCATTGATCGACAACCAGCGGTTCTTGCTGCCAGCGCTGGTAAAAATCCGCCAGCGCTTGTCCTGCCAGTTCTGATACCTTTTCAGACTCGGCGTTCACCAATAAGCGCAGCGCCGCCAACTGATCAGTCATATTATTCGCTTCATAATATTGCTTATTCACGATGGCAGACCAATGCACCTCATCGCCCTGCATCAGGTAGTGCAAACACAGGTTGCGTAGCGCCCTGTTTGCGATAGAAACCGCGTCTGCCCGATACTCTCCTGTCGTCGGAATCGACTCAAACAGTTTCCCGAATTTTTCTCGCAGCGAATCTGCCAGGCGGGACACAACCGACTTGCGAGCTTCGTAAATTGCCTGCACATCGGCCACATCTGCCTGCTCTATCAGCGTGCCAAGCAGAGGCAGTGACAGCAGGTGGGCCAGCATAGCTCTATCGAGACCAGAATCCCTCAACGCGGAATCCAGAATACTCGCATAGGCATCACACAGTCGATCACTTGCATCCGCCAGGTCAGCGCCATTCTGGATGGACTCTATGACCTGTGAGGCCAGCACCTGTGCCGCATTCCAACGATTAAACCCGTCCTCATCGTTCGCAATCAGGAAAGATAGGTCATCCTGCGAATATCCATAGTTCAGTCGAACGGGAGCAGAGAAGCCGCGCAACAAGGAAGGCACCGGCTTGGACTCTATACCTGTGAATTCGAACGTCTGGCTTGATTCAGTAACATGCAGCACCTCATCAGTGTTGATTCCGCTCAAGCCTTCACCCTTGAGGGGGATTGCCTCTCCATTTGAGTCCAGCAACCCCAACCGCAGGGGAATATGAAACGGCTGTTTTTGGTTCTGCCCCGGCGTTGCTGGGCAGCGCTGAGCGACTTTCAGTCGATAGGTTTTTTCTTCGGCAGAATAATCACCTTCGATGTCCAGCACCGACGTACCGGCCTGGGAGTACCAGCGACGAAATTGGGTCAAATCGACACTATTGGCATCTTCTATCGCTTTGACAAAGTCTTCCGTAGTCACCGCCTGGCCGTCATGACGCTCGAAATAGAGATCCGTGCCTTTGCGGAAGCCTTCTGGACCAACCAGAAGACTGATCATTCTCACTACCTCTGCGCCTTTCTCGTAAATCGTTACCGTATAGAAATTTGAGATCTCCATATAAGAGTCAGGTCGCACGGAATGCGCCATAGGACCGGCATCTTCCGCAAATTGAATGGTGCGCAGAAACGAAACGTCCTCTACTCGCTTAACAGTGCGTGACCCCATATCCGCAGAAAACTCAGAGTCTCTGAATACCGTAAAACCTTCTTTTAAGCTCAGCTGAAACCAGTCTCTGCAGGTTACGCGATTACCTGACCAGTTGTGAAAATACTCGTGTGCAACAACCGCCTCCACACGCTGGAAGGCCTGGTCGGTTTGCGTGAGTGGATTTGCCAATACGCAGGAGGTGTTGAATATATTCAGCCCCTTGTTTTCCATTGCACCCATGTTGAAGTCATCAACGGCAACAATCATGAAGATATCCAGATCGTACTCGCGACCATACACCTCCTCGTCCCAGCGCATTGAACGCTTAAGCGAATCCATGGCATGGTCAATCTTGCCCAGGTCTTTCTCCTCGACAAATATCTGCAGCTTGATTTCCCTTCCCGTCATGGTGGTAAACGAGTCATTCATATGCTCGAGGTTCCCAGCCACCAGGGCAAACAGGTAGCTCGGTTTCATAAAGGGGTCTTCCCAACTTACCCAATGACGCGATGGGTCAGACTCCACTGCACCCTTTGCGATGCGGTTGCCGTTGGAAAGCAAGACCGGATAGCGCTCGGCATCAGAAATGATAGTAGTAGTAAACCGGCTCATGACATCGGGCCGATCCAGATAGTAAGTAATGCGCCTGAAGCCTTCAGCCTCACACTGGGTACAGAACATCTTCTTGGACTTATACAATCCCTCCAGCGCAGTGTTGTTTTGCGGCTCAATCCGGGTTCGGCAGTATAAAGTGAATGACTCAGGAGAGCGGCCGAGGATATCTCCAAGTGCCGGAATGCTAAGCTGCTCATCGTCCAGCAGGTACTGCGTTGGCTCAAGAGATACCTCATCAAGCCTCAGCTCCTCCAACTGCATGTTATTCCCGTGCAGCACCAACAGATCCGATCCGCTAAGGTTCTGCATTTCCAGCGTCGACTCGACGATGGCATAGTCCTCAAACAGGTCGAAGCGGAGCTGTGTTGTCTGGATGGTAAAGGCTGGCGGCTGATAGTCTTTAAGATAAACCGTTTTGGCCTGGGCGTTTTTCATGAAGTTCCTCTATAGCTTGGGCACATTTAATTCTTGGCACCCGCATAACACTGTTGTAATGATGGGCAGATGGACAATTGCTAGGCGCTTAACTCGACTTCATAGCCTGAGAAACGGCGCAGATTGATCACACCGCCATCTAGAATCAGATATTGACCTTTAATGCCCAGCAACTTGCCAGAGACTTCAGGGTCTTTATCAAAATTAAACGAACTAATTTTCTCCGGGTACTGCGCAACTGGATACTCGATACTTACAGGCTCAATGCCAGAAAGCTTACTTATTGCGAAGAACCCAAATTGATCTTCAAGCTCACTAATAGCCCCTTGGCATGCAGCCAGGAGTCGGTCTCGCTCTGCTGCCATATCTAGCTCAACTGCGGCGCCCTTAAGCATATCGCGCCAGTTCGTCTTGTCTGCCACATGCTGCTTGAACATGACTTCAAGCACGCCAGACTGCAGCCTGCTTCGCACTCGCATTACCGCCAGAGCCTGTGTTGCACCCTGATCTATCCAACGTGTGGGTACCTGTGTTGCGCGGGTGATTCCAACTTTGAGTCCAGATGAGTTAGCCAAATAGACAATATGATCCTGCATGCAGTATTTCTCGCCCCAGGCTGGCTCTCGGCAGCTACCCTGCTCGAAATGACATCTCTCTGGGTGAATTATGCAGGAATCACACTGTGCCAGGCTCTGAAAACAAGGGTAGCAGTAGCCCTGGTTAAAACTTTTGCTAGACTTACGGCCGCAGTGCACGCAAAAAATATTACCACTGTAATGTAGCTTGATTTCTTTCTCTAAAAATGGGTTAAGTGGCACTTCCTCGTCGCCAAACCTTGCGCCATAGCTCACTGGCTGTTCGAGGCGAGTGCGCATCTTCCTGATTATGCCTTGAGCAATTGTTTTCATTTCCCATCCCCATAGCCAGAACCGCGCACGGTTATTGTTCTCTCCTCTGCACTACTGCCTCCACATTCAGAACTTAACGGCGCGCCAATCCTGGCCTCAGTGTCGACATTGTGCGCTTCATATAGAATGATCAGCTGCATGCATTGCTCAGATTGCTGAGGGCTCAAACGCTCCTCCTCAGACCAGCGTCCCAATGCGACAGCCTCTTTTAGTCGCTCATACACATCCGGCGTGATTCGCGAGACCAGCTCATCGACAGAGCCTGGCGGGTTTTCAAGAAACCCAAATAGTGTCTGTTCAAGTTCTTGCATCGGTTACTCTCTCATTTCAACGAATGCCCCAGCATGTCCTGGCGTAAATAAAGTCGATAGTACGCAGCCGTTAATCCTCCCAGCATAACACCCGCGATCAGGCCTCCAGCATGGGCTGCAGTAGCGATCATTGAAGAGGCCAATACTTCCATCAAGAACAAAGCTGCGATAAAGATGACAAACATTTTATTGCTAAGCATAAGGCCCGTACGAGGGATGAAGTGATAAATCATCCAGGCATAGCCAACCAGGCCGTAAACCACGCCAGACATACCACCAAAATTATTGTATCCAAGGTGCCAGTACTGTGCGGTGTTACCGACAAAAGAAGTCACCATCACCAGCAGCAAAAAAACCCACCATGACTGCAGCTTTTCCAGCTGCCTACCAAAATACCATAGCCAGAGCATATTGAAGATCAAGTGAAGCTCGCCAAAGTGCAGCAACATTGGAGTCAGGGTACGAATCGCCTCAGCCACGGAGTCAATGGCCAAAAACAGTTGCACCAGACTATCTTCAGGCAACAAAGGGTAGAACAGCACCCTGACGCTATAAGTGTCATCACCTAATCTACTGAAGACTGCTACGGCTACACAGCCGGCTATCAAAGACCATGTTATAGGACAGCGTCTGAAACCAAACCACGTGGCGACTAACCAGCGCAGCAGGCCATATTGAATAGCGGTTGTTTTGAGAGCGGGTCCCGCGTTAGCGGCGGAGATTTCTTCGGGTGTCGGAGCAGATTGCAACCAGTCATTCAGGCGCTGCTGCACGACATAGGCTTCGCGATCTGAGCCGACCCATATTGTTTGTTTGCCTGACTCTTCGACAATGCGGTGCTCAAGACCGGATTGGAAAAGCTGTTGGCTGAATTGTGCAAGATTAATCGCCACATCAACGCTGACAGCCCTAATCATCCAGGTTCACCAACCTGCTGCCCCAGCCTAGCTTGCTGCGACAGGCCTGATAAAAGCTGTGGTTCAGAGGATGGATCAACTGTAGCGGTGAAGCGTTCTTGGTAACCAGAATTTCTTCGCCAGGCTGAGTTGTATAGCCCGCTTCACCGTCACAGCTAATCTGGGGGCTGAGCGAATCCCGGTTTCCGATTACGAGCCTGATCTCGCAATCACCGTCCACCACTATGGGGCGGCTATTAAGCGAATGGGGATACATGGGAACCAGAACAATGGCATTAAGATCAGGATGCATGATCGGCCCGCCTGCAGACAGTGCGTAGGCAGTTGAGCCCGTGGGCGTCGCCACGATTAGACCATCAGAAACTTGGGAATAGACAAACCGGTCATTAACAAACAGCTCGAACTCTATCATCTGCGCGGCTTTCCCGGGATGCAGAACCACATCGTTAAGCGCAGCGCCGATTTGCTCCTCCCCACCGCTCTGGGCCAGTGTCACATCCAGCATAAACCGGTTTTCGACGGTATATTCTCCGGCCAGAACGGCAGCAAGCTGCGCCTCCAGCTCTTCCGGTAAAACATCGGTGAGAAAGCCCAATTTTCCGCGGTTGATCCCAATAACCGGCACCTGGTCTGGCACTATAAACTTGGCCATATTGAGCATGCTGCCATCCCCGCCTACGACGATAACCAGATCGCAGTTGCTGGCCAGCTGCTCTCGAGCAAGCACTTCGCTGTCCGCTGCGTCTGCAAGGGCCGCGGTGGTTTCGTCCATTATCACAGAAACCGATTGCTCCGTCAGGAACTCGAGCAAGCGCTGACAGGTTTCAGCGACGCCACTGTGGCCGGGTCGGCCAACAATGCCGATGCGATGGAATTGGCTCATGATAATGCTGGAAAAATGCTAGGTGAAAGAGGTTAGTAGGTCTGACAGTATACCATGGCCAGCACGGCTGTAATCTTGTTGCCAGCGGTGGATTGGCAGTTCCTGGCCCAGGGCCAGCAATGTTAAACCCTGGTGAAGGCGGCAACTTGTCTAAAGCACAATCCGCAGTGGCATGGGAGTTGTAGTGTAGATCAGCACCCCAGATTCCGGTATCTGATAGGCAACATATACCACCAGGTCCAGACCTGCCAAAGCACTGCTGAATTGGAAATTCTGCAGCAGGGCCAGATTCTCCTCGGCATTCAAGATGCGAGGCTGAGCCAGGGGGAACAAGGTTTCGGACTGACCATCCCAACGCTCCAATTCGGCATTGCTGTTCAGCTGGTACAGGTCGGCTTCCCCTTTCAGGCCCACCAGCACATGCAGAGTCCCGACTTTGCCAATATGTGCCGGATCCAGAAGAATATTTGCCGATATACTCACCCTGTCACTGGGGGTGAAGACTTCGCTAAAACTTAGTCCCTCATCTTTGCTTGCGGCAACTGCAATTGCTGCTGCAGTCGACTCACCGCTAATGCTGGCAACCTGACGCCGTGGAAGATCTGGCACAGTCGATGGCGTGAAATTGGCAATCTGATGACGCACCAGATTTAAGGATTGCACTGCATCTGACCCAAGCGTCGCCTCGCTTTGTATGCCGCAGGGATCCCCTACACAGGAACGCTCTGGGTCGGAAAATCTGGCAATACGGTTGTCCGTATGAAACGCCGCGGGAGTCGCCATTACCGTCACGAATTGTGCTTCCACACCATAGCCGGTGGAAAAGTTGTAAGTGCCACCTGCCCCCTCTTCGAAATGCGAATGGGTCAAACCCATGTTATGACCAAGCTCATGTGCCACGACCAGCTCAACCGGGCAATCCGCGGCTATGACCGAATAGCCAAAAGCACGTTCAATTGCCGGGCTGAAGTAGCCATTGGTTTTGAAACCACCTACTGCTGCAAGACCGCAGCGGGAGCCAACCGGCTCCAGGGTGCTGAACAGAATAACCAGGTCGGCACCAAACCGCGACCTTAAAGCTTCAACATCAGCATATTCGGGCGCAGCTCCAGCCATGAGCTGAGTAAGCACTGTATCCATATCGGCAGATTCATTGGTAGCAACCGAAGCGAGGTAAACCGGTCGCAGCCTGATCCCGACCTTACTATCTCGGTAGATTTGATTGGCCACCCCGAATAGCTGATTTATACGAGTCTCTATGGCGCCGGGATAAGCCGCAACAGCGTTGGGAGTATAGAGTGCAAGCACATCGATTACAGATTCGCTGTAATCGACTGAACTGCTATCCAGTGGATCCGTAGCCAGCAAGGTTTCATTAAAATCACTGATGCCGTCCTGATCGCTATCTGTACGAGTATCTTTCACAACATTGATTGTAAAATCATGTCGCAGGCCACCAACTACCGCCGAGCTCGCCAGATAACTCACCCCCGCCTCAGCAACACTGACGCTGAAACCAAGCTGTCGGGTTTCACTAGGGGCCAGATTCCCGACCGTGCAATACAGCACTTTCTGCAAGGACAGGCTTAGTTGCTCGTTGCAACCAGGATCTGCTGCCATCAGCACGCTATCCTCAAGCACAAAGAACACTTCCAGCTCCAGATTTTCATGTGCTTCACTGCTGATGTTTTTCACGGTGATAACTGCATCAGTTGTACCGCCAGCGATAACAGGATCTGGCTCGAAGGACTGGCTAATCTGCAGATTGCTGGCCGAGATGTTGGGCAACGAGGCGTTTTGCGGTGCGCTAGCGGTGTTCGCGGCATCTCCCCCGCCTACCTGGAGCGCCTGAATCGGCGCTACCAGCGAGCGCAATGGCGGTGGAAGCAGCGCTGAGGCTGGGATGAAGTAATCGTGATTCAGTTCGGCAGCTGGCAAACCGGCTGGAAGATAGGCCCATCCCTGATATGTCTCTAAGTCTCGCTGCGCATCTACTTGCCAGATCAGGGCGTCGGCAGTCAGGTAGCCAAACAGCCGCGCTGCACCCACCGTCAGGGTCATGCTGTAGCTTTTCGCTCCTGCCTGCGCGGCAGCACTGACGTGTTTATCGCCATTTAGATAGTGACCCACATCAGTCACGGTAAATTCAACAAACCGATCTGCAGCTATTTCTACGTCGAATACAGACCGTCGCTCGAGGCGCGCGATCTGCTCCGCATCAATCCGGACAGCCTTGCTCTCAATCACCTCGACAGGCAGTTCGGGCTCATTCGCCGATGGCATTAATTCAAGCAAGACCCCGGCAAAGCCAGATTGAGCCATGAGCAGGGTCCAGCCTGACAGGAGGCCGATAGCGAGAAATCTGGCAAACACCAGAGCCGCAGGGGAAAGCTGTGGTTTCAGAGCGGTCATTAAGATCTATTACCCGGAATCCAGTCTAAATTTGCGGTCGCAATAACGCTGAAGTGCCCTATCTACAACACAGCACTCCAGCATTGTAGGGTTCTGTGGGAATTTTTACCAATAATGGGTCTATGCCAGCAGCCTGGTAGGCAATTCCAAACCTGTGACTAACGCGTCAAGCCCCCAGCAACAGGGATATATCCGCCAGTATGGAGGGCAATGATGTCTGTGCCCGGCGCAATCCGACCTGACCTGATGTCCTGATCCAGACGCCAGAAAAGCTTTCCTGTATAGACAGGCTCCAGAGGAATCCCGTGCGCCTCGCTGAAAACGGACATGAATCGCTCCAGAACGGGGTTTGAACGGGCATAGCCCCCAAAATGACTGTCATCGTCGATGCGCCAGGAGGGCTCAGTGGTCAGCTTGCCAGCTTCAAGCCAGTGCGAGACATTCGCAGATAAATAGCCCGGCGCCTTAAGCACCGAGACGCCCAGGATTTCGAGGCGAATCGCGACATTGGCCAAGAATCCCTGAATCATTCCCGCCATAGTTGCGCCAGTACCGCATGCCATAGCAAGCAAGCGCTGACGAGCGCCAAGCTCCCAGGAAACCAGGCTGGCGATTTCCCTGCAACCCTTAACCCCGAGGGCATTACTGCCGCCCTCAGGAATGAAATAGCAGTCTCCCCAGCGCGACCTAAGCGCCTCATGAAATTCAGGGCTGCCCTTGTGGCGGTATAGCGAACGGCTAATCCCCTGCAGTTTCATACCCCGATCAGCCGCGAACTGCAGCACCGGATTGAGCGGCTGCACCAGTTCACCGCGCACCACACCGACCGTCTCCAGCCCGCACTGCTGCCCCGCTGCCGCTACGGCCATAAGATGGTTGGAATAGGCGCCGCCAAAGCTCAAGAGTCGGGAAAACCCCTGCTCTTGGCTGGTTAGCAGGTTGTACTTAAGTTTGAACCACTTGTTGCCAAACACCAGTGGATTAATCTCATCCAAACGTAACACCGAAAGGCGAATATCCCGCTGGTCGAGGCAGGATGCGGTAAGTCGCTGCAACCTGGGCGGATCTATCTCCAGCGGCATGGGCATATTTTAGAAAGCATATCTATTGAAGGAGATTTGGAGGATAAAAGCAGATACAAGCAGATACAAGCAGGAGCGGAAACAAGCACGGGGATGAAAATGGCGGGGCGTCAGCCCTCTCAAATGCTGTTAGAAGATCCCCAGATGTTGGGTTTTAAGTCAATCGTTTTCCTCTACATTTATGATGAGCTAGTATCGTCGACTAACGCTCGTGTGAGTCGCATCAAAGGTATCAATTATGGATATAGTTCTTCTCGGATGCCTCTGCTTGGTGCCGATGGACTCCTCGAAGTCCTTTATCGCAACCGTGGTAGTGGGCAGAAGAAATCCCCTGCCTTTAGTTTTTCGCTTCTGTTCGGCTGATGGACACTTGGCGTTTATAAACTTGGTGATCCCAGCGAGAGCGGCCAAGGAGCTGGGGCACAGCACAGAAATGTTTCTTAACAGATACAGCGAGTTTATTGAGAAATATGCACAAACCGACATGACGCAGTTTGAAGGGGTGAAGAGAAAATGATTTATGTCGACAAAAACGGGGGTGTTTTGTCGGTGAGAATGGCTACAGACCCCGAGAATAATGGCGGACCGGACGGGACTCGAACCCGCGACCTCCGGCGTGACAGGCCGGCATTCTAACCAGCTGAACTACCGGTCCGCGACAAACGCCAAACGCTCTGACGTTAAATGGTGGGTGGTGCAGGGATCGAACCTGCGACCCTCGCCTTGTAAGGGCGATGCTCTCCCAGCTGAGCTAACCACCCGTCACAGGAGACAGCGCATTTTACCGACTTAAGTTCCCATGTCAATAAAACTGCGGACTGCAATTTAGCTAACTTCTACTTGCTGGTGTGGGAATAAGCACCATCCCAATCTGCGGGTAAATCTGCGCTTCTTAAGGTTTCTATGCGCTCCAGATAAACCTGGTAAAGCTTGCACTCGGGTGCCCCTACAAGCAGTGTCTCAAACTGGACCTGGGCATCGTCCCACTGCTGCTCATAATAGGCATCGAGCGCCTTGTGATAAGCCGCTACTCTAGCTTTGAGCCGCTCACCCGCTGTCGCCTCAAAACTTACGGGCTCGTAACATTCCACCGCCTCGTGTTTGCCTTTCACCTTTACTTTGTCAATCAGGCGCAGCAGAAATCCATCAAGCTCCTTAGCTGTTTCTTCACCAACAAGCAATTTAACTCCGTAGAACTTGGTCAGCCCCTCGAGTCTCGAACCAAGATTAACCGCATCGCCCAAGACGGTGTACGAGCGTCTATAGGTTGAGCCCATGTCACCCACATTCATGAAACCGGTATTTATACCGCAACCAACATTGACTTCCGGGTAGCCTCTTTCCTCGAATTCCGACTTCAGCGCCTCTACTTTTTCCAGCAGCTCCAGTGCAGCCATGATGGCATTGCCTCTATGATTTTCATCATCCAAGGGAGCACCCCAGAATGCCATGACCATATCACCCACGTACGTATCAATAGTGCCATTGTGTTTGAAAATTATTTCAGTAATGGGTGTGAAAAAGTCGTTTAGCAAGGTCTTCAATTCAGAAGCGCTTAAAGCCTCGGAGATTGTGGTAAAGCTACGGATATCCGAGAACAGCACGGTAAGCTCCTTACTTTCACCTTCAAACGAATAGTTATCGGGGTTTTAAAGCATAGAGTCAATGTGCGCTGGCGGCACGTACTGGTCGAACATGCCTTTGATGGTCTTACGGATTTGGCTTTCGGCGAGAAAGCCATAGATGAGATTTGTTAGCATGACGAAAAGGATGAGCAGCACAATCAGAACTAAACCAAAGTCCAGCATATAGTTCGCCCAGAGCTGAAAATTGAGCTAGGTAACCGCGACAATCAGTATCACAGCAGTTGACGCCATGGCCGCTGCTCCCATAAAAGGGAATGCCAGCGCCATACCAAGCCCAAGCACCATGATAATAAAAAACAGTGCCCCCGCTTCCCAATCCGGTTTGTAGGGGAAATAGACACCTTCTGGTCGGGAGAAACCGCTAAACACCGATTGGGTATCGGTTTCACCTGAACTAACATCGACGACCGTCACCTAGTTCAAAAGAGCATTGAGCATATTGGCGTGAACTTTAACCCCAGGGTAAACCTGCTGCAGGGGCATGGCTCGTTTATCCCCAAGCCCCGGCGCGCTGGTGCCAACCAGCACCAGGGAGTTTTCCAAGGCTTTGCGCTCTTCTTCGCTCAGATTATCCTGCAATACATCAGTGGCCGAAATATAGGGAAAATGACGATCATCAAGCTGAGATGAGCCGCCTACGTAGGGCACATTAACCTGAGCCAGACCATCGGTGGGTATTTCGAAGGCACCTGCCCCCGTGCCAATTCGGATTGCCCGAATCACTTCAAGATCAGCATAACTTTGCGTGACGACTTCATAGGTTTCAAGAAAGTTATAAACGCGAATCATTTCTAACGACAAGGTCGGTAATATCGAGTCCCCAAACCTGGTGAATAACGGCACACGTCTGACGATTCCATCCATGTCCGGCGTTTGATTCATACTGCCATTGCCCAGGGCCGCATCTTGAAGCACCTTGATATTGCCAGTAAATCCGGTCATTTCCTGCACCGTGATTTTGTCAGCCAACTCAGAATCAATATCGACTATCGGTTCTGGCAACTCGTTATATGTTGCGTCTGTCTGGGAATTAAAGTTAATCGCTAGCACCACATCGATGCCGCTCTGCATAACCCGGGCGAAATACTGGTCTGAGTCGATCTGCGGTTCAATCTCGGAGAGCGTCGCGTTGAAGCCCTCCCCTACAGCTCCCAAATCTATAGGTGCCAGCAAATCTCGGATACTGCGATCAGGCTCTGGGAATGTGATATCAAACCCAACGACCAGGGCGCCATCGTCCCTGAGTTTCTCAGTCAGCTGACCAACCTAGATACGGTTCCAAGGATATTGCCCTTCTGCCTGCAGAGAGCGTTCGTCTAGATCCACAATAACGATCTTATTCTCTTCGGGGTTTTCAGCCTTTGGCATTACACGCAGACGCTGGTCGTAAACCAGGTACTCAAGGCGTGTCAAAAAATCGTTGAGCAGCGGCGGCGCACTCAGCTGCAAGAGCAAAACCAGCATTGTAGCCAGTCCACCCAGATAGATTGGGAGTCTTTTGCCTTCAGAAAGAACGCGTGAAAATGGTTTGAGGCGCGTCTTTATTGACATAAATGATAGGTGACAGCAGCCCGCCGATTCGGCTAATTGTTATGCACTGATTATATGCCATAGTCCCTGTACTTAAAATCAACGGGCTTGTAACATTGGTCGCCTTTCACCTACAGGCTTGATAATCATACAGATTCATGGAGATATTTAAGGACTTCAACTTTGAGGCAGCCCATAGACTGCCTAATGTGCCTGTTGGACACAAATGTTCGCGGCTGCATGGGCATTCTTTTGCAGTGCGAATTTTCGTCACCGGTGAAGTGGGCACAGATACCGGGTGGGTCATGGATTTTTCCGACATCAGCGCCGCATTCAAGCCGATTCGGAAACAGCTTGATCATTACTATCTGAACGACATTGAAGGCCTCGAAAATCCCACTAGCGAAAATATCGCTCGCTGGATCTGGCAGCGGCTTCAACCCGGTTTGCTTCAGCTTTCTGCAGTAGAGATCCGGGAGACCTGTACTTCGGGCTGCATCTATCGGGGTGACTAGCTGCTTAAGGCTTTAACCAGCTTGCCGGCTCAATCTGTTCGTCGGCGATATTGGCCTTGTCTGGCGTTATCCCGCGCGCGATAAGCTGCTTGCCCGCCATAAATTCCTTCGGTCGCGCCACACTATCAACGGCTACTAATTCGCCCGCTCGCAGGTAAAACACGCAAAACCCTTCGTTTTCTGCATTCGTCGGGTCGCCGCGAGTTACTGTGCTGTCATAGTTGCTGTTGAGTCCCGCCATTTGCAGTTTGATGTCGTACTGGTCAGACCAGAACCAAGGCGCCGCATCATAAATACTCGCCTTTCCCACCATATTGGCTGCCACTACCCTTGCCTGATCATTTGCGTTTTGAACAGATTCGAGACGAACATTACCTCCGGCAAATCGATTAGGGTGACGGGTGCAGTCTCCGGCCGCAAAAATATGCGGCACGCTGGTACAGCCCTGTTCGTCGACAACGATTCCGTCATCCAGGCTAACACCTGCGGTCTCAGCCAGCGTCGTATTGGGACCTACCCCAATTCCCACCAGCACGAAGTCGGCCAGATATTCGGTGTTGTCATTGCAAACAACCTGCAGCTTACCCTCATGATCCTGTATCCCATTAACCTGCGTTGACGTCTTAATGGAAACACCATGCATCATATGCAGCGAAGTCAGGTAGTCAGACAATACTTCACTGGTGACTCGGGCCAGTACCCGAGGCGCCATTTCAAGCACGGTCACCTCAAGCTCCATTTTGCGTAACACTGCGGCTGCCTCGAGTCCGATATAGCCCCCGCCGATAATCACGGCGTGTTTTCCAGGCTGAGCCAACGCCTGTAGTTGCGCCACATCTGCCGCCGTGCGCAAATAAAGGACTCGCTCTGAATCTAAGGCCAGTGGGAGCTGACGCACTTTGGCGCCTGTGCACAAAGCCAGGTTTGCATACTGCAGCACGCGGCCATCGTGCAAATGCAGGGAGCGCTGCTCCTTATCAATCTTTAATGCGGTGGTGCCAAGCAGGAGCTCGATATCGTTGTCCGCATATATTTTTTCCGGTCGTAACCGTATCGCGTCTAACTCTTTTTGCCCGCTCAGCAATTCCTTGGATAGAGGCGGCCGGTGGTAGGGCAATTCTTTTTCTGCACCCACCAGCTGGATTGGCCCTTCCCAACCCTCTCGCCGCAACTGCAGCGCCAATGAGACACCTGCGTGACTCGCCCCAACAATTACTTGTGCACGATCTGTCATAGTAAAAACCTAAGCTGAAACCTGCATGGGCAACTGCCAGTCAATTGCCCGTTTACCTTTTGACTCCAGGTATGAATTCGCCCTGGAAAAATGATGATTGCCGAAAAAACCTCGACTGGCAGACAAAGGCGAAGGATGAGGTGACTGCAACACCAGATGACGATCGCGATCAACAATCGCGCCCTTCTTCTGTGCATAACTACCCCAGAGCATAAATATCAGCCCTTCCCGCTCTTTATTCAGCAGTCCTACGATAGCGTCTGTAAAACGCTCCCAACCTTTGCCCTGGTGAGACGCGGCCTGACCCCCCTGAACCGTCAGCACCGCATTTAACAACAATACACCCTGCTGCGCCCAATACTGCAAGCAGCCATGGGAGGGTACTTGAAAATCGACATCGGCCTGCAATTCTTTGTAGATGTTTTTGAGTGACGGCGGCACCTGCACACCAGGTTTAACAGAAAAACAAAGGCCGTGGGCTTGCCCGGGACCATGGTAGGGATCCTGCCCTAGTATCACCACCTTGACTGCATCAAAGTCAGTTGCGTTCAGGGCCGAAAAAATTTCGTCCCCGGGTGGAAAGATGTGCTTGCCAAACGCCTTCTCTGCAAGCAGGAACTGCCGCAGGGCCTGCATATAGTCCGCCTGAAACTGATCGTCCAGCTTTTGGCGCCAGGACGCTTTCAGCTTGATTGCCCGATTCGCGGATGCCGCCTCAGTGGTCGTCATGCTGTGGGCGCATATGGGGAAACAACAGGACATCCTTTATTGAAGGCGAATCGGTAAACAACATTACCAGCCTGTCTATCCCGATTCCCTCGCCAGCCGTTGGCGGCATGCCGTATTCAAGCGCCGTGACGTAATCATCATCAAAGTGCATCGCCTCTTTGTCACCTGCATCTTTTTGAGCCACCTGCGCTTTGAAGCGCTCTGCCTGGTCCTCTGGATCGTTCAGCTCCGAGAATCCATTGGCTAACTCTCTGCCACCAATGATCAGCTCAAACCTGTCAGTCACATCAGGGTTTTTCTCATTGCGTCGCGCCAGTGGCGACACTTCGGTCGGGTATTGGGTGATGAAGGTTGGCTGCGTCAGCGTCTCCTCGACACGCTGCTCGAAGATCTCCATGAGAATCTTGCCTTTCGGCCAGCTCTTATCAAAAACCACACCAAGCCTGTCTGCCGCGGCAGTGACTTGCTCCAGATCATCAAGCTTCACTGCATCGTCGAGCTTGCAGGTTTCGCGCACCGCTGCTTCCACTGTCAAACGCGCAAAGGGTTGCGAAAAGTTGTATTCCACACCCTGATAAACCACTATGGCGGTCCCCAGCACTTCCTCCGTGATGCCCCGAAATAAATCTTCGGTAAGATCCATTAAGTCTTCGTAGCGCGCATAGGCCCAATAGAATTCCAGCATGGTGAATTCTGGATTGTGCCGGGTCGAGAGCCCTTCATTGCGGAAGTTGCGATTAAGCTCGAACACTTTTTCGAAACCACCAACGGTCAAGCGCTTGAGAAACAGTTCAGGTGCGACCCTGAGATACATATCCTTATCCAGGGCGTTATGATGTGTGATGAACGGCCGCGCGGTAGCACCGCCCGGAATAACCTGCATCATTGGGGTTTCAACTTCCATGAAACCCTGCTCATGAAAATATTCCCTGATGAATCTGACGATTTGTGATCGCAGCGCAAATACCTTGCGGGACTCATCGTTCGCGATCAAATCCACATAGCGCTGTCGGTATCGGGTCTCGGTGTCGCTCAGTCCCTTGTACTTGTCTGGCAACGGTCTTAACGCCTTTGTCAGCAAACGAAATTCGGCAACCCGTACGGTGAGCTCACCCTTCTGGGTCTTAAAGACCTCACCCTCAGCGCCAATGATGTCGCCGAGATCCAGACTCTTTAACTCCGCTGCCCTGGCTTCATCGAAGCTCTTGTTGTTAATATACAGCTGCATCTGGCCGTAGCCATCCTGAATCACGACAAATGGCCCGCGCATACGAATGATGCGGCCAGCGACGACTGCCGGGGACGCCAGCTGCTTGAGCTCATCAGCATCCTTGTCGTCGAACTCTTCGATCAATTCTGCCGAACGATGCTTGCGCTCAAAATCATTGGGGAATGCTTCTCGCTGCTGACGCAGCTGCTGCAGTTTTTCCCTGCGCTGAGCGATAAGCTTATTCTCATCATCTGCCGTGAGATTTGATTCGTTGTTGTCAGCCATATTAAGGTCCGGTTGGCGTTTACAGTCCCATCTTGAGACTAGCTTCAATAAATTTATCCAGGTCACCATCCAATACCGCACCGGTGTTAGTGACTTCCACATTCGTGCGCAGATCCTTGATGCGAGAAGCGTCCAGGACATAAGAGCGTATCTGGCTACCCCAGCCAATGTCCGCTTTTGACTCTTCGATGGACTGCATCTCTTCTTTGCGCTTCAATTCTTCAAGCTCATAAAGTTTTGCCTTCAGTTGCTTGATCGCCATGTCCTTGTTCTTGTGCTGTGAGCGCTGGCTCTGACACTGCACCACGATACCGCTGGGCTCATGGGTGAGGCGTACCGCTGAGTCAGTCTTGTTGACGTGCTGTCCACCCGCCCCGCTAGAGCGGTAGGTGTCGATTCGCACATCACTCATATCAAGATCCACCTCGATATCATCGGCAATTTCCGGTGAGAGGAAAACCGAAGCGAAAGAAGTATGGCGGCGATTACCGGAATCAAACGGCGATTTTCTGACCAAGCGATGTACGCCCGTTTCGGTACGTAACCAGCCGAAAGCGAAATCCCCCTGGATGTGCAGTGTGGCACTCTTGATTCCAGCCACGTCGCCGCCCGAGACTTCGACGAGCTCCGCTTTAAACCCTTTCGCCTCACTCCAGCGCAGATACATGCGTAGCAGCATTTCGGCCCAGTCTTGGGCTTCCGTTCCTCCAGAGCCAGCCTGGATATCCAGGTAAGCATTAGTGCTGTCCATGGAGCCTGAGAACATGCGCCTGAATTCCAGGGCCTGCAGGCTCTCCTGTAATTTTTCGAGATCAGAGTCAGCTTCCTGCAGCAGTTCCTCATCCGACTCTTCCTGGGCAAGCTTGAACAGTTCTTCTGTGTCAGAGATACCGGTGTAAAGCTTGTCCACCGTGTGCACAACAGCCTCCAATTCAGATCGCTCCTTGCCGAGAGCCTGGGCGTATTCAGGTCGCTCCCAGACCGATGACTCACCTAACTCTAATTCCACTTCCGCCAGGCGATCTTTCTTCACCTCGTAGTCAAAGATACCCCCTGAGGCTGTCAGTGCGTTCTGAAATGTCCTTTAGAGTGGATAATTGGCTGTTAATCTCCAACCTGATACTCCCTGTCCCGTCGAGAAAACGCGCATTTTACCTGAATCTCCGGTCGAAACCAGCGACCCAAGCAGGAAGCGGGTTGATGTCTGACAAAAGCAATCGGAATAAATTCCGCGAGCGGCCAGCGCAAATTCTTGCGACAATTCAACTCCCGCATTTTCAGCCTCCGGCGTCACAGGAAACCCCACCCTAGCAATGCCTACTCCCCCCAACAAACTGGCTGCCAGCTTCATGACCGAGCCAGCAATGCTGAACATGATTGAGCCAGGCAAGCCAAGATCAGAGCGCTTTGATGATATCTACAGCAGCAGCGACAACCCCATGGGAGAAAGTGAACATGTATTTATTGACGGCAATCGTCTGCGGCAAAGATGGCAGGTCTCCCCAGACCATCCCCGCCAATTTCTGATCGCAGAGTTGGGCTTTGGCACGGGTCTTAACTTTCTGCTGACTGCCCGCTGTTGGCAGCAACTTGAGCATCGCCACCCCGATTGGAGACACTTACATTATGTCGGTTACGAGCGCTTCCCCATCGATAAATCTGCACTCGAGGAAATCCACAGCGCCTGGCGATCCAGCCGCAGCAGCAACTGCGCAGACTTTGATTCTCTATTCGAGCAACTGCTGGCAAATTGGCGTTTCCTGCTGCAGGGTATCCATCGTATTCGACTGACTCAGGACATTACGCTGGATCTGGTCATCGGCGATGCTGCGCAATACCTGGGACTAAGACCCCCTTATTCCCCAGCCATCGATGCCTGGTATCTGGACGGTTTCAGTCCGCGCGTTAATTCTGAACTCTGGCAAGAGGCCTTGCTAAAGCAACTGGCAACACACAGCGACAAGCATACTAGCCTGGCCACCTACAGCAGCGCGGGCCGGGTGCGCAGAGGACTGCAGGCTGCTGGCTTCGACGTGAGTCGCAGCGAGGGATGGCAACATAAACGCCATATGATCACTGCCAGCTATCCGGAAAGCCTCAAGCGCAGACAGCGAGAAACACAGTCTGCACTGGTAGTGGGCGCCGGTCTGGCTGGCTGCTTTACCGCAAATGCGCTCAGCGCCAGAGGGTTTCGCGTCACCCTGATTGATGGCGGCATGGATTTCGGCGCAGGCGCCAGCGGCATCCCGCAACTGTCCCTGCGTTTACGTTTATTCAATGAAGCCAACTCCATGGCGCAGTTTTACCTGCAATCCTATCTATTCACCCTGCGCTGGCTAATCCAGCTTCAGCAAGACACGAATTTCGAGTGGCACGCCTGCGGCATCAGGCAACTCACCAGCGCGATGAATCGGCGTAAACCGCTTAACTTCGAAAAGCTGGCACACATCTATGGCGACGAAGTTTTTACCCTTGAGCAGGGACAGAGCATCTGGTTTCGCCACGGTGGCTGGGTAAACCCGGTGCAGCTATGTCAGGCCCTAACCGCCAGTGCCGGTATAGCACCAAAATTCAATTCACACATCCAGCGAATTGAGTACAACGGCTCTAACTGGCGCTGCTTGGATCAGAATGACAAACAGCTGGGCATTGCCGAGAACCTGGTATTAGCCAGCCCTCCACTTGTGGACCAACTGTCCCTGGTAAATGCCGCCAAGCTGGAATTCACCGTTGGCACAAGCTCCCGCATCACTACGATTCCAGGCGTTAAACTGAACAGCCATGTAGAGTCTGGATTACGCTCAGTTTTTCCTGAACAAAAACAAACACAGCTGATATCTGCCACTTACACTCGCTCGCGCCTGAATCAGGCCTTAGTGACTGAAGCCAGCGCTGAAAACATCACAGCGCTGCGCACCATGCTGAATCTGTCGGCAAACTCACCGATCGAATGCCTAGAAAACTTTGAGCGGGAGCGAGCCAACCCAGCCGATCGCCTGCCAATGATCGGTAGGCTGACAGAGGCAGCCGTACCCGAAGCGTTCCGGCGCGGCTGTGAATATCTGTATATTAATACGGGCCATGGTTCCAGCGGGCTTGCCACCTGCCCCATGGCAGGCGAAATCGTTGCTGCCCAGATTACTGGAGAAGATCTGCCTGCCACAAGCGAGCAGTTAGAATTACTGTCACCTGCCAGGTTTTGGCAAAGGCAGCACAGAGGTCACAAGTATTGAACAGCCAGATGAATTAAAAGAAGCTTAGGCGCAAACAAACTAACGCGAATAAAAAGCCGTTATCACCTTACTCAAAAGATAGGCATCTGTAGCACCCGCTAGCTCGCGAATGGAGTGCATGGCAAAGGTCGCTACCCCTATATCGATCGCGTTGATACCCGTCTCTGTCGCAGTGATGGGTCCGATGGTACTACCGCAGGCCATATCGTTACGCATCACAAAAGACTGATAGGAAACCTTGGCTTTTTCACAGATAGACTTGAACAGGGCGACCGATTCACTGTTGCTGGCGTAGCGCTGATTGGCATTCAGCTTTATGACGGGCCCGGCGTTGAGTAGCGGGCGATGCGCGTCATCATGCTTGGCCAAATAGTTGGGATGCACACCGTGGGCATTGTCTATTGAAATCAGGGTTGAGTTACTCACGATCCGCTGCAGCAAGTCCGGCTCATCGCCGCAATGCTGACTCATTCGCTGCAACACAGCCTTGAGAAACGGGCCCTGGGCACCTGAACTGGAACCACTTCCGACCTCTTCATGGTCATTACAGACCAGCAGGGAAGCATGTTTTCCTTTGGCAGCAATCAATGATCTACACGCCAGAAAACAGCTCAGCAAGTTGTCCAGACGGGCGGATGCAATAAATTCCTCTCCAAGTCCAACCAGCGCCGGCGCCTGCGTGTCATAAAGAAAGAGCTCATGCGCCAGTATTTTCTGTGCGTTGCGGTGCGCTGCCTGCTTCTTCACCTGCTTCAGTAACACGCTGTCAAAACTGAAATTTTCCTTTTCGCTAAGCTGGCTCAGAATCGGCATTAACTCCTGCTGGGGATTAATGCTCCGGTTTTCATGCACCCCGCGAAACAGATGGATCGCCAGGCTGGGAATGATCGCCACTGGATCACGCATATCTATCAAACAGGCGCGCAGCTCACCCTGTTTGGTTTGGTAGTTAACCCGACCCGCCAGGGAAAGGTCTCGATCGAACCAGGGTGCAAACAACACGCCGCCGTAGACTTCAACACCAATTTGCAGGTAACCCTGGCGGCGAATCTCGGGTTGAGGCTTTACTTTCAGGCAGGGTGAATCAGTGTGCGCGCCGGTCAGGCGAATGCCCTGCTCAAGCATCGATTTGGCGTTATGCCTAAAGGCGATGATTGAAGAATCGTTTCGGGTAACGTAATAACCCTGATTGGCTTCCAGCTGCCAGCGTTCACCTTCATGAAGCCGAGTGAAGCCCGCCGCTTCGAGCATCTGGGAGAGGCTCGCCACGGCATGAAATGCCGTGGGCGAGTTATTCAGAAAATCCAGCAGATCGCTGTTAAAACGTTTCTGACTCATAGTGCCAGTCTGGACTCTAAGCTTGCCTAGCGAATTTCCAATAATTCAACATCAAATATCAGAGCAGAATTAGGCGGGATAGCTGGTGTCGGCGACGCTTCGCCGTAGGCCAGATTAGGTGGGATAAAAAGGCGCCACTTGTCCCCAACCTTCATCAACTGCAGCGCTTCTGTCCAGCCAGCAATAACCTGGGACACGCCGAATGTCGCAGGTTGACCGCGCTCAACGGAACTGTCGAATACGGAGCCATCCGTCAAAGTACCGTGGTAATGTGCCAGCACAGAATCGGTTGTAGTCGGAGACGCAGCGCCAGCATCGCCTGATTCAAGCACCGTATACTGTAAACCAGAAGCCAGCGTTACCACACCGTCCTGCTGCCCGTTCTCAGTCAGAAATGCTGCGCTTGCTTCGAGATTGCCGGCAACCGCCGCTTCTGCTGCCGCCTGCTGTTCCGCAACGAAGGATTGGATAGCGGCCATCATAGCAGCTTCGTCCATTCTCACTTCGTTGGCCAGGGCGTCGGTGAAACCAGCCATGAAGGCATCCATTTCAACATCTGCCGTGATGCCTTGCTGCACCAGATTAATCCCGATGTTTACACCGATGGAGTAGCCCACCTGATTGTCTGCATTCTCCAGATCTATATCTGACTGCGCCGATACGGAGAGCATCGTACCCAGCATAGATACCGCGAGTAGGAGCCTTACAAACACAGTATATGTTTTCATACCAATTTCCTTAAATTCATTGGACAATTACTCGCAGCCAGTCAATTACCCGTCTGAAGTAGTGAGATGCGCATACTAACCGGGACGCAGATGAATTTCCACACAGCCACCCCCCCACACCACCCGCGGCCTGGGCTCAAGGCAAGCTGTGCTTATAGAACCCTTATCATCTTGCTGCTGGGCAGTGTTTTTACTGCTTGCTCGCAGCCAATGGCCGTGTCGGTAAATAACCGCGCGGTTTACGATCCCGGCGGGCGTTTATTGGGGAGCGAGGTGCTGGATGCTGATCTGCAGGGCTGCATAAATCTTGCATTGCGGCAGCAGAATCTGAATAGCCCTTCGCAGCTCAGTGTCCTGTCATGCGCCAATTCAGAAATCAGGGAGCTCGATAATATCGGGCAGCTTATACAACTTCGCTTTTTGGATCTGGGGAATAATCTGATTACAAATATTACGCCGCTTGAAAACCTGCGGCATTTGAGCGGGCTTAATCTTGCCGGCAATCAGGTCAATGACATCAGCCCCTTATTAAACATCCCCAGCCTCACCTCGGTTATCCTCGATGGCAACCCTGCTGTCCCCTGCGATCAATTGGCAAGCCTGCGACAGCAGTTGGGGGATAATTTGTCCGAACCAGCAGTCTGCAGTGACTGAGCAAACGCCTGGCTAAGCGGCTAATGGCAAGCCGCTGTGAAAACGGAATTGGGGGTCTGGACGCAACACTAACTCACACTCAACTTCGCCGAAGAAGCCGATGCGGTCCCGCACTAGTGGGTGTTGAGTAGATTTCGCAAGATCAAGATAGTCCTGAAAATGCCGTGCTTCGGAACGCAGCAGGCTACGATAAAATTTGCTCAGCTCGGCGTCTAGCGCTGGCACCAGCAGGGCAAAGCGCTCGCAGCTCCGCGCTTCAATATAAGCGCCAATAATGAGCGTATCGATCAGAGCCAAATTTTCGGGGTCGGAGATGTGCTGACGCAGTTCCGCGGCGTATCTTGAAGGTGCAATCTGCCGATACCTGATATGCCGCGCTGACATTAGCTCTACGACCTGCTGAAAATGCAGTAGCTCTTCGCGCGCCAGCTGCGACATTTTGCTTAATAACGTTGGGTTTTCGGTGTAGCGGTACATGAGGCGCATCGCCGTGGCTGCCGCTTTCTTCTCGCAATTCGCATGATCTATAAGCAAGACCTGCTGTTGCTCAAGCGCTGCCTCGACCCATTCTGGCGGCGTCTCACAGCGCAAAAATTCCCTGACTGGTTGCAGCAACCCATCCAGGTCATGCACCAGATCAGTGGCGTGTTTTTTCGTCGCTAGCATTGCTTTCTTCCGGCTCGGCGTCGGCGGCAGGAGTGTCAAGTAGCGCGTCTGCGCTGGCCGTCTCAATTAATCCTGTTTTCTGTTTCTTGGAGGTTTTGGCCCCCAATTCTTTCAGATGCTCTGCCCGGCGAATCAGATTGCCACGCCCTGAAACCAGTTTGTTCTGCGCCTTGTCGAAACTTTTTTTAGTCGCGTCGATGCGGTGACCTATTTCATCCAGGTCATCGACGAAGGCTACAAATTTGTCATATAAGGCGCCGGCTCGGTCAGCGATCTCATTGGCATTTTGATTTTGCTGCGCCAGCCGCCACAGATTCTGAACTGTTTTTAATGTGGTCAGCAGGGTGGTGGGCACCACGAAAATAATGTTTTTCTCGAATGCAAACTGAAACAAATCTTTGTCAGCCTGCATCGCAGCACTGTAAGCCGCTTCTATCGGCATAAAAAGGAACACGTAATCCAGCGAATTAATGCCGGCAAGTTTTTGATAATCCTTTCCCGATAACAATTTAACGTGTTGACGAATGGATGCTACGTGCTGTTTCAGCAGCTCTTCGCGTAGCCCTGACTCATCACTCGAACAGAGCGCATCCCAGGCTTTGAGCGACACCTTGGAATCGATAATAATATCCCGCGATTCTGGCAAGTGAACCACAACGTCGGGCTGGGATTTGCTGCCATCTTCAGCCTTGAGACTGACCTGAACCTCATATTCCCTTCCCTTTACCAACCCTGATTTCTCCAGGATAGATTCGAGAACAAATTCACCCCAACTGCCCTGCGCCTTATTGTCTGCCTTCAAGGCGTTGGTGAGATTGACCGCCTCTTGGCTGATTCGATTATTTAATTCCTGCAGGGATTTTATTTCCCGAGCCAGAGAAAACCTTTCCTTGGATTCTTTGTCATAGGTTTCTTCGACCCGTTTTTCAAACTGCGCGATTTTGTCCTGCAAAGGATTGAGTAAAGTCGCGATATTTTGTTTGCTACTCTCACTAAAGCTCTTGGTTTTGGCCTCAAAGATTTCGTTCGCCATGTTCTTGAACGTCTCACCAAGCTGCTCTTTGGACTGGTTCAGTAGATCCAGCTTGTCCTTAAACTGAGATCGCTCCAGGTCGATACTGGTTACCAGACGCGTTAGCTCTTCACGTTTGGATTGCAGCTCGGCAGTGTTATCAGTCAGTTCCTGCTTTATTGCGACGTGTTCGGCGGCCAATTGCGCCAGTTCACGCTCCTTGGCGCCCAGCCTCTCGGTCAGCCCAGCCGCATCGACACGATGGCGATTTAGCCTTTGTTGCAAAAAGAATATTGAAGCAGACGCAATTATTAAAAGAGCAAAGAGCAAGCCCGCAAGCAGAGTGCTACTCATGAATTAGTGCCAGAAGAAAAAATGAATAGACTGACAGATCATGACAAGTTGTCATTGATAACCTGCAGTAGTTCCTGATTGAGCTGGCTGGCGCCCGGATTGCTCAAGAGCGCTTCTGTAACGACATTGACCACATTGCCGGTTTCCAGCAAGCGGATGCTGAAATCCTGCTCTTCACTTTCTTCGACCTCGCCACCGCGACCGAGAATCCTGCCGAACCAATCCGGCTCATCCTGCTCTTCTGCAATGCCGGCAAATCGCACGCTAAAGAATGATTGGTCTCTATTCTCATCCACGATATCGATGTTCGCGCTTTGCAAGGCTTGACGGATCTGAACCCAGGCACGGTTATAATCCACCTTCAACTCCAAGACCGGATCACCAGAGACACCGGCAATGATATTCGCCTTACTCTCGGCCTGAATGGTCCCGGCCAACAGGCTGGCCGATGACGCCTGATAGATATCATTGCGATCAGCAAGAAACTGTGAGACCGAACGCAGCATATCCTGCTCCAGGTCCACCGAAGAGGATTCTTCTGGCCAGGTGATGACGGTGGGAATTGGATCGGTCCGCAAATTCTGCAGATGGAGAACGTAAACTTCGGAATATCCTGAATGCAATCCCGGCTCGATCTGGATACGGTATTTGTGGCGATTTTCCTCATCACTGCCTATCTCTACCCAGGCAGTTTCGAGAGTACCCGCACTGGGGTTTTCATAGTCGAGTGCAATCTGGAGTTCTGTCCAATAGTCTCTTATAAGCGGCCAAACCTGACCGGGTGTCGCATCGATCAAAATCCAGCGCACCCCGGAGAGACTCTGAATGATGACACCCTCTCGGCGGCGCTCTTCGATGGGCTTCGGTAGCGGAATTTCCTCGAACGCTGCCGCGTTCGGTGAAAATGGTTCAGGGATCACATAAAGCTGGTCAATCGTGTAGCTATCAAGTTCTGGAGGAATGCGCATGTCTGGGATGATCTCAGCGGTCTGGTATCCTCCATCGTCACTGAACAAACCCTCCTCGCCACTTATTCCTATTCCGCTTAGCATGCCGTCTTCGCCGCCTATGAAGCGACAAGCGCCCAGGGACAGGACTAATACTGCGAGCAAGCCTGGTCTCACTAGCTTCTGTACCAATAAGGGCATGCTGTTATTGCTGGTTCTACTACTGAACATATTCGGTGTCTTTTTCGGTTGGTTGCTGTTTGGAGCTTAATAGCTCCCAATGGCGACCAATAACAATAATCCTTAAGCCGCAGCGGGTATCGGTATTCCCGCAGCTTCCAGGGCCTGCAATACTTGGACGTGAAATTCAGCGCTGAGTTCCACCAGAGGAAGTCGAATCCCGGGGCTAATCAGCCCCATCTGCGCCAACGCCCATTTGACCGGTACAGGATTTGCTTCGAGGAACAGATTGCGATGCAGCATGGCCAGGGCGGCATCCAACTTTTCCGCCTCATCCTGATCACCTGCCAACGCTGCTGCGCACATTTTTGCCATAAGTGCCGGCGCTACGTTGGCCGTCACCGAAATCGTACCGTCTGCCCCAGCCAGAATAAGCTCTCTGGCAATGCCGTCCTCACCACTATAAATGGCAAGCTTGTCGCCGCAGCGCTTAATCAATTCCCGACCTCGCTGAAGATCACCGGTCGCATCCTTGATTCCAACAACGTTTTCCAGCTGAGCCAGTCTTTCAACCGTATCGATGTGCAAATCACAAGCTGTGCGTCCTGGCACGTTATACAGTATTTGCGGAATATCCACTGATTCTGCCAAGAGTTTGAAGTGCTGATAAAGGCCTTCCTGAGATGGCCTGGTGTAGTACGGCGTCACAAGCAGCGCAGCGTCAGCACCATAATCCTTGGCGCTCTGAGTGAACTCCAAGGCTTCCTGGGTGCTATTTGAACCGGTCCCTGCTATCACAGGCACGCGTTGATTTACGACAGCTACACAGTGGGCCACCAGGACACAGTGTTCCGTGGCACAGAGAGTCGCCGACTCGCCTGTGGTACCAACAACAACGATGGCATCGGTGCCGCTCTCGATATGCCACTCCACCAGTTGGTCGAAACGGGCAAGGTCAAGCGCCCCGGATTTTTCCATGGGGGTGACGATCGCAACTAAACTACCTTGAATTCGCTCGGACAAGGGTTTTCCTATTCGCAAACTGCTGGAGATACTGCTTAGGGAGTCAGGCTAGCCACCAGGTGCTTGCCGCTCAACATTAGCGTCCAACATTAGCGCCTGCTGGCTAAGCTTTAGAATCATGCCTGTAAATCAGGCGGAATTTTACCACAGGGCAAGTAAGTGAGTCATGCTGGCGAGCACTAGGCATCGGCCTTGGCCTGCATCCGACTAGGCCAGGCATTGACGATCGCCTTGACGAAAGTTGCCAGCGGGATCGCGAAAAACACGCCGGCCATACCCCAGATACCACCGAATACGAGTACCGCCGCAATGATTGCCACCGGGTGGAGATCGTTGGCCTCGGAGAAAATCACCGGAACCAACACATTGCCGTCGACAATCTGGAGTATCAGATAGCCAAAAAGAATCGTGTAGAATTCGCCCCCGATGCCCCACTGCACATAGGCAACGGCCATCACCGGCAGAGTCACCGCGGTGGCGCCGATGTAGGGCACGATTACTGACATACCCACGAGTACGGAGAGTAACAAGGCGTAATTGATCCCCATGATGACAAACAGGATGTAGGCCGCCCCACCCACCAGGAAAATTTCAACAACCTTGCCACGAATATAGTTTGAGAGTTGTCCATCCATTTCCTTCCAGATCCGGCTCATCAAGGGCCTGTTGCGCGGCAGGAAGTTACCGACCCACAGCACCAGGTCATCCTTATCTTTCATGACGAAAAATACCAGGATCGGCACCAATACCAGGAAGATCATCCAGCCGAACACGCTTGGCAGACTCGCCAGCGAATACTCGAGAATGGTTTGGCCAAAACCTCCTATTTCCCCACCAAGACCATCAATGAACGCCTGGACCTGAGCCTCGGAAAACAGGCTGGGGTAGTTTTCCGGCAACGCCATCAAGGCGGTTTGCCAGTCAGTGAGCAGATTAGGGATCTCATTGGCCAGCCGACGCAGTTGATTCCAGGCTCTGGGCATCAAATAAAGCAATAACACCAGAAACAGGCCAATGAATAGGGTATAGACAGCGAGAAAGGCAACCCTCTCTGAGACACCGTAACGCAGCAGCAGATTGACTAGGCCCTGCATGAGATAGGCAATGATGACAGCCGCGATCAGCGGCGCCAGAACGCCGCCCAGCATTAACAGGACCGCCAGGCCTGCGCTGAGGAGCAACAGCAGGATGATGGATTCTTCGTCGTGGAAATAACGATCAAAGAAATCGTTGAGTAACTTCTTCATGGCTGGCGTGGTCGCTCCCTGGCTGTCTTAGCCCTTGCGGATCCAGTAGAAGTAAGCCTGTTCGTCTTTTTGGAAATCGAGGATCTGATGATCACTCTGGTCCACAAACAGTTGAAAGTCTTTTTCGGAGCCTGGATCAGTGGCTACCACCTTCAATATCTGCTGAGACTCCATATTATTGAGCGCTAACTTGGCTTTCAGCAGCGGCATAGGGCAGGAAAGCCCGGTGACATCCAGTTCTACATCGACATTTTTCATAGTGGCTCCATTTTACCAAGCTACCGCCCCCGGTGACTACGTTCAGCACCAGATAAACCCCACCAATCTAGCGGTATGCGACTCATACAAAAGGCCTTATTTGTGGTAGTCTGGCGGAGATAAAGCAACGTATTTATTGTTATGCGTATCCTCAATTTTGGTATTCCAACGCTTGCGATAGCGCTGACCTTCTGCGCAGCTCACGCATTGTCTCAGCCGGCACTACCCAGTCTCGGCGACAGGATTTCAGGCACCGTTTCCCTGGATCAGGAATATGCTATGGGGCAGCAATTCCTGAGCCAGTTGCGCCGCGGCGCACCGACTATACCGGACCCACTGCTCAATACCTACCTGGAGAACATATCCTACAAATTAGCCGCCAGGAGCCAGCTCAAAGATCGGCGCCTGTCCTTCGTCATTATAGACAGTGAGGAAATCAACGCCTTCGCAGCGCCAGGCGGCATAATCGGCGTGAATACCGGTTTGTTTCTCAATGCGCGCACCGAGGCAGAGTTTGCCTCAGTGATGGGGCACGAAATCGCCCACGTCAGCCAGCGCCATTTCGCTCGCGGCATTGACGAAGCACAGGCCGGTCGGATTGGTCACATGGCCACCCTGCTTGCCAGCGTATTAATCATGGCGACCTCGGATGGCGGTCACGGCGCTGCAGCACTGGGTGCAGCCCAGGGGCTTGCCATGGATAGCCAGTTGCGTTTCAGCCGCAGTAATGAGCAGGAAGCGGATCGCATTGGTCAGGACACGCTGTTTAACGCCGGTTTTGATCCCGGCGCGCAGGCCAGCATGTACGAGCAATTGCTGGCGGCAAATCGTTTTGGCCGCAGACCCCCAGAATTCCTGTTAACTCACCCTTTAACTGAATCCCGAATTTCCGACAGCCGAATTCGGGCCCGCCGCTATCCCCCACGGGATTACTTCCCCAGCCTCACCTACCAGATCATGCGTGCTCGGGTGCTGGCCCACTATACCCGCGACAAAGCAGCCCTGGTGACTGACTGGGAGCAGAATCTGGCGACTAGCACCACCGAATTTTCCAAAGAAACCAATCGCTACGCGCTTGCCGTCGCCTACTGGGAAAACGCCCAGTACGCTGAGGCGACCGATACCTTAGCCCCATTATTGGACAGATATCCCAATCTGATCAGCCTGGTGGTGACCCAGGCGGAAATCTATACCAAGCAGAATGAAGCGGCGCGTGCGATCGACTACCTTGAGCGTCACCTGGAAATCAATCCAGATAATCATGCTCTGACCATGGCCTACGTCGATGCGTTGGTTGAGTCTCGGGCCTACAATGCCGCCGCTGAAGTTATGGAGAATCACACCAAAGTGCGCAGCAGTGACCATCACCTTTGGTATCAACTCGCCGAGACCTGGGGACAGGCTGGTGACATCAGTAAGGTACATCAGGCTCGCGCCGAATATTTCGTGCTGATCTCTGATTTTCGCAACGCTCGCCAACAGCTGCAGTTCGCCTTACGCATAGAAAATGACAATGATGCCAACCCGGCAGTGGAAGCGCGTCTACGACAGAAGATCAAAGAAGTTGAGGATATGCAGCGCTCGATGAGCGGCTAAAGGGTTATCAGGCTTTGCCCTTCACCGCCAAGTGCTGCTCACTGGCGAAGTTCAACATCCGGGTAAGTGGCCGCATTGCGGCTTCCGCAAGTTCCCCTTCCACCTGAATTTCATTATCGCCCTGCTCCAGGCTTCGCAACATGGTATCAAGGGAATTCATCGCCATCCATGGACAGTGGGCACAGCTTCGGCAAGTAGCATCTTCACCAGCTGTTGGTGCCACGATGAACTTTTTATTGGGCGAGAGCTGCTGGAGCTTATGAAATATCCCCCTGTCGGTGGCGACAATGAATTCGTCATTGCTCAAATTTTGGGAGGCCTTGATTATTTGGGTGGTGGATCCGATGACATCTGCAATCTCGAGCACTGCTTGCGGAGACTCGGGATGAGCAAGAATTGCAGCCTCTGGATACAGTGAGCGCATATCCTGCAAGCCGCGAGATTTGAATTCTTCATGCACAATGCAGGCTGCATCCCAGAGCAGCATATCGGCCCCAGTGGTGCGCTGAATGTAGTTTCCAAGGTGTTTATCCGGGGCCCAGAGAATTTTCTTGCCCTGACCCATGAGATGATCGACAACTTCCAGGGCGATACTGGAGGTGACTACCCAATCTGATCGCGCTTTGACGGCGGCGCTGGTATTGGCATAGACCACCACTTCCCGGTCCAGGTGGGCATCACAGAATGGCGCGAAGTCTTCTATTCGACAAGCGATATCCAGCGAGCAAGTGGCTTCAAGTGTGGGCATGAGAACCGTCTTATTCGGTGACAATATCTTGGCCGTCTCGCCCATGAAGCGAACGCCCGCAACCACCAGAATTTCCGCATCACAGTCATGGCCAAATCTGGCCATCTCCAGGCTGTCCCCTACAAAACCTCTGGTTTCTTCAGCCAGATCCTGAAGCACGGAATCGGTGTAATAGTGGGCGACCAGGCGCGCGTTTTTCTCTTGCATCAGGCGGATGATGCGGTCTTTGTAGTCCGCTAATTCAGAAGATGATAGCTGTGCAGGCGCGACGGTCCGATCCAGGAATTGACGCACTGCGACCTGGTCTGCGGCTAGCTGGTTTGAAGGGATTGAAGACATCTTTGTTTGAGTTGTCGGCTTAGATAGCTCTATATTTTAACACAGAATTTTAGGGGCTTTGAGGTGAGTTTTACGTTGGGGATGTGAGTGGGTATTGGTTTGGGGGGGTGGGGATGTTGCGGGACATGAATCGGATTTTAGCTAGGCCAAAATCCTCGCCCCTGCGGGGCAATGAATTGGAGTTTTGGGTGATTTTGATGTTTCGAGGCAACTTGGATGGGATCGATCGAAATGCGGAATTGTTGGTTTCGATTATTTAGATCCGAAGGAGCGGTCTTGATGGAGGCACTGCGAGATTCATGTGCAGGATAGATTCGGTTTTTGGCTGAGCCAAAATCCTCACCCCGTTGGGGCAGCGCTTCGCGCTGTCTGCGCCGCTGGCGCGGCTTTCGAACCTATGGCAGTTCTCATCATTAAACTTTAGCTGGCAGTGAAGACTGAAGGGTAGGAGATATTAAGAGATATGGTGGGTCGTGTAGGATTCGAACCTACGACCTACAGGTTAAAAGCCCGGTGCTCTACCAACTGAGCTAACGACCCATACCGTAAAAGTGTATCGTAACTAGTGTCTGACTTACAAAATGTCGGACTCGTTTCCCCAGCAGACCGATTATGACTTCGATTACCGCGTTAGAATCAGCCAATTGCTAAACCGACTGGGCTAACGACCCATAGGAGGGCGGTATAGTACTACCAAATATAAAAAACTCAAGAGTTGGTAGGGCTATATCTGTTGATTGTTTGGTTCGACTCCGCGGCTTGATTAATCTTGATATTTTGTTGGGTCTAGGACACCGGCATCGAGGAATCCCTGCCTCCTGAAACGGCAGCTATCGCAGCTCCCGCAGGCCCTGCCCCGGTCATCGGCCTGGTAGCAGGATACCGTCTGGCTATAGTCGACGTTCAGCAAGGTACCTGTCTTGATTATCTCGGCTTTTGACAGGCTAATTAGCGGTGTGTTTAGGGAAATGGAGCTACCCTCCACTGCTTTTTTGGTAGCCAGATCCATCATCGCCTGAAAGGCCTCGATATATTCAGGGCGGCAGTCTGGATAACCCGAATAATCCAGCGAATTGACCCCAATAAATATTGAAGCAGCATCTATCGCTTCAGCCAGAGCCAGGCCGTAGGCGAGAAATACCGTATTTCTCGCCGGCACGTAGGTGATTGGAATGCCCTCAGACTCTTGTTCCGGTACATCAAAAGCCGTATTCGTCAGCGCAGAACCGCCAATTGCGTCCAGGCCCAGTTTCACCACACGATGATCTGCAACCTGCATCGCGGACGCGATCCGGGCCGCCGCTGCCAATTCACTGCTAGAGCGCTGACCATAGTCGAAACTCAGCGCACAACAGACATAGCCAGCTTCCTTCGCTAACGCAAGGCAGGTAGCGGAATCCAGACCGCCCGAGACTAGAATTATCGCTTTTTCACTCATCTATTGACCAATCTTGAATTTGTACTGACACCAAGCCCATGTCCGCTGGGCCACCTAGCGGCCTGCTGCCTCACCCCACAGGAGCTTATGCAACTGCATCTGCATTCTCACGGGCAGGTGATCCTCAAGTATCCATTCTGCCAATTCGGCTGGATTCTGTTCCCCAAACGACGGAGAAAACAGTATCTCTCCAGCTCGCGCGGCAAGATTCCACTCCAGCAGCTTCGCTTTGGCCCAAACGTAGTCCTGATAATTGCAAATGACGAACTTGACCTGGTCTTTCTGCGAAATTAGCGAAAGGTTGTCCAGATCATTACGATCAGCTTCACGGGAACCTGGCGTCTTTAGATCCAGCACGATAGAAACGCGTGGGTCGACTTTCTCGACGGACAGTGCGCCACTGGTCTCAAGCGATACCTGATAGCCTTCATCGCAGAGCAGCTGCAGCAGCAGGATGCAATTCGGTTGCGCCAGCGGCTCACCGCCGGTCACCGTTATCAACTGGCAATCCAGGCGTTCCACCTCCGCCAGGATTTCTTCCAGCTTACGCATACTGCCACCTTCGAAGGCATATGCAGTATCACAATATTGACAGCGCAGCGGGCATCCGGTCAGGCGGATAAAAACCGTAGGTCTACCGACTGTACTCGCCTCACCCTGCAGGGAATGGAATATCTCTGTAATGCGAAGAGTTACTGCTGGATTCACTGGCATTTTTTAAGCAAGGGATTAATACAAGCTCTTAAGACATCAAAGACCGGCATTCAAGAGCCGCCTGGCATCGGTTTCAAGCCTGGCGACTAGTCCAGGGTCAGTAGGCGCGTATCGGCCAGATTGGCGACACCGGTGTTTGGAAAGCGACGCTTGATCTCATTAAGCAGCTGGCGTGCCTGGGGTATATTGCCAAGACCCTGATAAGCCAGGCCCAGGCCATACATGGCATCGGGAAGCTTGGCCGACTCTTGAAACTGTTCGAGAATAATCTCGTAGGAATCACGGGCCTCATCATAGCGATTCAAATACAGGTAAGCCTGACCTTTCCAATAGTGCGCATTGGTAACGAAACGCCCCTGCGGATAGATACTCAAATACTGGTCAAACTCTGCGATTGAGCGCTCAAAATTACTGTTGATCACCGAGTCATAGGCCATCTGATATAGCTGTTGTTCGCTCAAGACTGCGGGTTGCAGCGTGCCGCGACTGGTTACACGGCTGCTTCTGCTGCTTGCCGTATCTGCTGCAGTTAGTGGAACCGTCGGTGCAGTTGTCGCACTCCCTGTGATCGGTGCATCAGCACTGCCAGGGTCGCGCAAACCACCGATGGTGGGCATGGCATCAGCACCGGTTCCTGGCGCGGAGGACTGCCCGACTATACCAGGCGAAGTCGATGCCCCGATCGGCATTGAGGGCTGAGCGGTGCTGGTTTCCAGGGATCGTAGCCTGTCGTCCATATCGGTGTAGCGACTAAGCGAATCCCGCTGTAATTTTCGAATTTCGAAACCCTGCTCCTCAACCATGCCACGAAGTGCTTGAATCTCTGCCTGAAGCTGACGATTTTGATCAAGCAACAAGGACAGCGCATCGTTGCTGGCACCATTCTGTGAGCCCGCAACCGTTTGAGACGGAATGGATTGACCGGGGATTGAGGGCTGAGATTCAATCACAGCCCCTACCCCTTGCGCCGCAGCGAAAGGAGCGGCAACCAGGATCAGGCTGCCGATCAGGATATTACGTGCCGCGACGTCGGGAAATTTTGTCATAGACTATTAGCGAGCAACGATCTCGACACGGCGATTACGACCATATGCCGATTCAGCCTGGCCGGATTGCGCCGGACGTTCTTCGCCGTAGCTCACGACCTCAATTTGTGAACGCGAAGCGCCGTTCACGATAAGATAATTCAGAATGCCGTTAGCGCGACGCTCGCCGAGCGCAAGGTTGTATTCGCGCGTACCGCGTTCATCGGCATGACCTTCGAGTCTAACTCTCTTATTGGGATTGGCAGCAAGATCCCGGGCGTGGAATGTCAGGGTGTCCCGATCCTCTGTCTTGAACTCCGCAACATCGAAGTCGAAATAGAACACTGTCTGGCGCAATGCGTTTTGCGCACGAATCTCTTCCTGACTTAGCCGTCCGCTGCTGGAACCTGTGGAACTGGTAGCCGAACTGCCCGCAGAGGTGGATTGACTGTCGCTAGCGGCATCATCGGTTTCACCAGTAGAACTGCACGCCGCAAATGCAAACAGCGAAATGACCATAAGGCCGACCCTGAAAAGATTATTTCGTTGATATCCCACTCTTTCAGTCCTCCAAAGACTCTATAGTGATAACCAGCTAAGGCTTTAAGCTTCTTGCCTATTCAATCGCCAGTTTCCGGTTTAACTGAAGCCCTAATTAAAGAAGGGAGACCACGATGGCTCCCGCACGTCACCCTGCGAGGATGGTAAACGGAATTTTACGCGGCCGTCAATGGATACGGCGTCCAGCACGCCTCGACCTGCGAACTTCGTAGCGTACATTATCATGCTGCCGTTGGGGGCCACGCTGGGCGATTCATCAAGCGAGGTATCCGTCAGGGTAATCACCCTCAGGGTCTCCACATTCAAAATTGCGATCTGGTAATTCGGGTCCTGACGGGTTTCTCTGCGCACGTGAACCATGTTGACCCCATCGGGCAGGAACTGACCTTTCATGCACTGAAAACAGTCATAGGTGAGCCGCTCAACATTGAAGGAACTGGCTCCAACTTCCATCTGGTAAATCTGCGGCTGGCCGGTGCGATCAGACATAAACACGATAGCACTTCCATCACGGGACCAACTCGGCTCAGTATCGATGGCTGGATGATCAGTGACGCGAATTAACTCATTACTCAGCAAGTCCTGTACGTAGATGTCCGGACTGCCGTCTTTAGACAACACCATAGCGAGACGATTGCCATCAGGTGACCAGACCGGCGAGCTGTTTATATTGGGATAGTTGGTAATCTGCCGACGCTGACCCGTCGCGATATTTTGGGTATAAATCCGCGGCAGCGATGTTTCGAAGGATACATAGGCGATATCCTGACCGTTCGGCGACCAGCTTGGAGACATAATGGGCTCATTAGACTCCAGCAGGACCTGCGCCCTCTGACCATCATAATCCGCCTTCTCCAATCTAAATACCGTTTGCCCTCCCACTTCCTCAGAAACGATATAGAGAATCTGAGTTGTAAAGGCGCCACGTGTACCAGTCACAAGTTCAAACACGACGTTGCTGATTTGGTGACCGATATCCCTTAGCTGAGTAACACTTCCCGTCAAAACTTCGCCGGCTAGTTTCAATTCCCGATTCACATCGAAAAATTCATACTGCACCTGCACTAACTGACTGCCAGTCGCACGGGTGATTTTCCCAACCAGCAGATAGTCCTGAGCCAATACACGCCAATCGCGATAAAAAACTTCATTCTCTTCATTAGGTAGGCTCAGCATATTGCCAGGAGACAGAGCCCTGAATTCGCCGACTTGCTGCAGATCGTTAATCACAATCTGGGACACATTCTCACTCAGCACACCAGCGCCTTCCCAGGCAAAAGGAACAACAGAGATGGGTATGGGATTATCTACGCCTTGCGTAATCTGGATACTCAATTCAGCCTGGGCAGAAAACGAAGCACATAACAAGATAAGTACTAGGGCTCGGTTCATCATGATCAATTCAAAAGATCCTCGGGTTCGAATATCAGTGAAAGGGATCTGAAATTCGCGTTAAAAACATTAATAGGTAAATCCTGCAGCTCACTAAATGGCGCGGCACGAATCACAGCGGTTTCCGCAGAGCGGTCAAATGCCGGGTCACCACTAGACTGGGTAATATTCGCATCCACCAGTTCGCCTGTAGGTAACATCCTGATCTGCAGCACAGCGCGCATCCCGTTGCGAGCACTGGGTGGTCTCGACCAATTCTCCTGCACCACTTGTTGAATCAGGGCAGTGGCACTCTGTACCAACTCATATTCCGTTCGCGCTGCCTCCGCAGCCGCTGCTTCAGCAGCTTCTTGCTGGCGCTGCCGGAGCAATTCTTGCTGCCTTTGGCGCTCCTGCTGCTCGGCCAGCTCTCTCCGCCTGCGCTCTTCCTCGCTAGCTTCTTGCCGGGCAATCTCCTCTCTTTCCCTGCGCTCCCGCTCGGCTCGCTGCCGCTCCAACTCTTCGCGTTCGCGCAGGGCCGCCTGCTCTCGTTCTCGCTCTTGCTGTTGCTTAGCTGCTTCTTGCTCACGCTGTCGCTGTTGCTCGGCTTCCTGCTGCTGGCGCTGCTCTTCACGGCGCCTCTGATCCGTAACCTCCTGCTGCCGGCGCTGCTCTCGCAACTGCTGATTACGGACCTGTGGATTCTCGTCAATAAACAGAGCCTTGATGATGGTCGGCTGCACCAATTCCAGAGTTCGGGTTTCAGAAGTCGATTGCAAGTAAATCAGTGTCACGAAGATCAGAATATGAAAAGTCAGCGCCAGCACGATAGAAAGCGGGTATCCATTGTAAATGATCAAATTGTTGAACGTGTTGTTCATTCAATTCACTGCCAGACACAAACGTATCATTAAATGCTGTCAACAGGCTGAGTAATAAAATTCGGATTAGTCACTCCCGCCTGGTTCAAGGTCGTGATGAGTGTAATCATCGCGCCCCAGTCTGCTTCGGTGTCACCTTCTACCAAAACCTGAATTTCCGGATTCGCGTTAAGGATGCGACTAACCTGCTCGCCAACGGTTTCCAGCGAGACTGACTCACGCTCATCGCCAGTGGCGCCAATGCTCAGGAAATATTCGCCGGTAGCTGTTATTGAGACTACGAGCGTCTCAAGGTTTTCATCGATATCCAGCGGCTCGTTGCTGGCCTGAGGTAAATCCACATCAATGCCTTGATTCAGCATGGGTGCCGTCACCATAAACACAATCAACAGCACCAGCATCACGTCGATATAGGGCACGACATTGATCTCTGCCATTGGCTTGCGTTTCTTGCGGACCATTATTTCCATCAGTACTTACCAGCGCCTCGCCATAGGCTTTAGTTGCTATGAATTTGTCTGTGCAAGATGCTTGAGAATTCGTCACTGAATGTAATGTAGCTGCTGGTGACGTTATCCAACGTGGATGAATACCGGTTGTAAGCAACCACGGCAGGTATCGCCGCAAACAGCCCGATAGCAGTTGCAAACAAGGCTTCGGCAATTCCCGGCGCGACAACCTGCAGCGTCGCCTGCGCCTGACTGGCCAAACCAAGAAATGAGTTCATGATCCCGATTACAGTACCAAACAAGCCTATGTAGGGAGAGACTGATCCTACTGTTGCAAGAAAAGCCAGGTGACGCTCAAGCTTTTCCTCTTCCCGCGAATAGGCAACCCGCATCGCCCGCTGGGCGCCTTCCATGATTGCTTCGCGGTCGACACTGGCCTGTTGCCGCAAACGCATAAATTCCTTGAAGCCTGCCCTGAAAATATTTTCCATACCCACAATCTGCAGGTTCTCCTGCTGCAGCAGTGAACCTTCTTTATATAGCTGACTGAGATCCATTCCTGACCAGAAACGCTGCTCGAAGCTCAACACACCTTTTCGGGCTGCAGAAAAAACCATCCAGCGCTGCACGATAATTACCCAGGACACCACTGACAGCACCAGCAGTATCAAAAACACCATCTGCACCGCAGGACTGGCGTCTAGTATCAGATCGATCGGGCTTAATCCTTCATTCACTTCGATGGCTCCAAGTATTTCTTGTCACAGTGCTAACGATTGAGTATGACACTGATTTTTCGCGGAAAGTCCGTGTATCAGGCATTTATTCGGCCAATCAGCGAAATAGTTTCGGGAAAACGCATTTAACAGTGAAAAACTAACGTTGCGGCAAGCAGAAAGAGACAAAAAGCTGAAGAATTATGACTGAAACGTGGAAATCAGCAGCATCAGCAGCCCCACCTTTCAGTCAGCGCCCGCTAGAGCAACGGCTATTCTGAGTCGGTGAAGATATCTTCGACCGCAGCACTGGGATTCAAGCCAAAGTGGCGGTAGGCAAACTGGGTAATCACGCGCCCTCTTGGCGTTCGCATAATGAAACCCTGCTGGATCAGGTAGGGCTCAATCACGTCTTCGAGCGTGTCCCGCTCTTCGCTGAGCGCGGCCGCCAGACTGTCGATGCCTACTGGGCCACCCTCGAATTTCTCAATCATGGTAAGTAAAAGGCGGCGATCCATCTGGTCGAAGCCGTGTTTATCGATACTGAGCATATCCAGGGCCGCGTGGGCAGATTCTCGATCAACCGTGCCGTCATGCTTCACCTCGGCATAGTCTCTTACCCGGCGCAGCAGGCGGTTCGCAATTCGGGGCGTACCCCTTGAGCGCCGCGCAATTTCCTCAGCCCCCTCTTCCGCCATCTCGGTACCAAGAATATCTGCTGAGCGGGCCACAATTTTCTGCAATTCCTCGACCGAATAAAACTCAAGGCGTTGAATTATGCCAAACCTGTCGCGCAGTGGTGACGTCAGCAATCCGGCTCGCGTGGTGGCCCCAACCAGGGTAAATGGCGGCAAATCCAGCTTGATCGAACGCGCTGCTGGCCCTTCACCAATCATGATATCCAACTGGTAGTCTTCCATTGCCGGATACAAGATTTCTTCAATTGCTGGACTCAAACGATGTATCTCATCAATGAATAAGACATCCCCCTCTTCGAGGTTGGTCAGCATGGCCGCCAGATCGCCCGCTTTTTCCAATACGGGGCCCGAGGTTGTCTTGATTGCCACATCCAGTTCATTCGCCACAATATTGGCAAGCGTCGTTTTTCCCAGTCCGGGAGGCCCGAACACCAGGGTATGATCCAGAGGCTCGGCGCGCTTTCTTGCCGCATTGATGAAAATATCCATCTGCTCTTTGACTTCCTGCTGCCCAACATAGTCCGCCAGGGAAAGCGGCCGAATTGCGCGCTCCTGTGATTCTTCGGCGGGAATGGTATCGGGAGAGATCAGGCGGTCATCTTGCATAATTTATCTGGGGCTCTAACTCAGGATTCGGATTCTTACAGCATGCCCTTTAAGGCCAGGCGGATCAGGTTTTCACTGTCGGGAATTTCAGGGTCTGATTTCAGCACCATCGCCACAGCCCTAGCGGCTTGCTGAGGCTTGTAGCCCAGTGCAAGCAACGCTGTCTCTGCCTCTTTGCCCATGGCTGAAGTAGATTGAGTCGCTCCGGGAAGCGCGGCCGCTGCCTCTGCATCATCCCATTCAGTCAGGCGGTCGCGCATTTCGACAATCAGCCGCTCGGCCGTCTTTTTACCGATGCCCGGCATCCGTGTCATGGCCGCAACGTCGTTCTCGCGAACCGTGCGCGCAAACTCATCGGCGGCCATACCAGAAAGAATAGCCAGCGCCATCTTCGGCCCCACACCGTTCACTCGAATCAAGGCTCGAAACAGGGTCTTGTCTTTGAGTTCATAGAACCCATACAGAAGTTGGGCGTCTTCGCGCACGACAAAATGCGTATGCAGGCGCAGCTCGCAGCCGACTTCAGGGAGTTGATAGGCAGTGCTCATAGGAATCTGAAGCTCATAGCTTAGACCACCAACTTCTACCAGGATCTCTGGCGGTGTCTTACATACCAGTATCCCGCGAATCTGCCCAATCATTTATGCCTGGTCCCCCGCTTTACGCATGTCTGTCTGGTACTCGCCTGGTATGTCATGTTCGCTTGTTCGTGACTTCGGTTTGCAGCTGGATTATCTGGACCGGCAGCGGTGACGGTCTAGTTTTTAACGCAATCGTTTACGACTGAATGACTTCGCGCCTGCCAGCTTGATCAGGCTTGCCTGGGTATTGGCGTGGCAGATAGCCACCGCCAACGCATCCGCCGCGTCCTCCGCAATGGTATCACTGATCTTAAGGAGTGCTTTGACCATGTGCTGAACCTGGCCTTTTTCCGCGCCGCCGGAGCCGACTACCGCCTGCTTGATTTGCTTGGCCGAGTACTCAGATACAGGCAGATCATGGTGCAGGCATGCCGTCATTGCAGCACCCCGTGCCTGACCCAATTTGAGGGCGGACGCTGCATTACGGCCCATGAATACATCCTCAATCGCCACTTGCTCGGGTTTCTGCAAACTCACGAGTCCACTAATACCTTCAAAAATAATCTTGAGGCGATGGGGCAATTCCCTGCCCTCGGTGCGAATACATCCGCAGTCTACATAGGTAAGTTTATTGCCGCGTACAGAAATCAGGCCGTATCCCGTGGTTCGAGATCCTGGATCAATACCCAGCACGAGGGCCATATTATTGCCATCCCCGCCGTAGGCCGCGGTGTTGATCCTGCAGCTGCAAACTGCAATCGAAAAAATTAGCTACTGATGAGTCAGAGCTGTTCGGCGATCTCATCAGATATGTTGGCATTGGAGTACACATTCTGTACATCGTCCAGATCCTCCAGATGCTCAACTAATTTCAACATTTTCTCCGCACCGTCGAGGTCAAGCTCTACTTCGGTGGAAGCAATCATGGTCATTTCTGCCCGCTCTGGCTCAAGACCGGCTGCCCTTAGGGCATCCTGGGTAGGGCCAAAGGTTTCCAGTGTGGTGCAAACTTCAATCGAACCATCTTCGTTACTCACCACGTCGTGTGCACCGGCGTCGAGGGCGGACTCCATGATAGCCTCTTCATCGGCCCCACTGACAAAATTAATCACACCGGTTCGCTCGAACAGATAGGCCACCGAACCGCTGGTCCCCATGCTGCCGCCAAATTTGCTGAAACCGTGTCGCACTTCGGCAACGGTGCGGTTTTTATTATCCGTCAGCGTCTCGCAGAGGATAGCGACGCCACCTGGACCATAACCTTCATAGACTAACTCTTCCAGGTTCTCATTTTCAGCGGTTCCCGCGCCCCGCGCGATGGCGCGATCGATAGTATCGCGGGTCATATTGGCACCCAGCGCCTTGTCCATTACCGCACGCAAGCGCGGATTATCTGCCGGATTACCGCCGCCCAACTTCGCGGCTACGGTAATCTCACGAATAATCTTGGTGAAGATCTTGCCCCGCTTGGCGTCCTGCCCTGCCTTGCGATGCTTGATATTGGCCCATTTACTGTGACCTGCCATGATTTATGTCCTCACTAACACGGCTAGCCCAACTAACCTTCTCTCTAAGCCTGATATTCAGCTCGCGCAGCTGTGTCGCGGAGACCGCGCCCGGCGCGTCGGTGAGTGGGCAGGCAGCAGTTTGCGTTTTAGGAAAAGCGATAACTTCACGAATGGATGTTGAACCAGTCATTAACATGATGAGCCGATCGAATCCAAAGGCGATGCCACCATGGGGAGGACAACCGTAGCTCAGAGCATTAAGCAGAAAACCAAACTTCTCCTGCGCCTCTTCCTCGCCTATGCCCAGCACTTCAAAGACCGCTTGCTGCATCTGCGGTTGATTAATACGGATGGATCCACCGCCCAACTCCGTCCCATTAAGAACCATATCATAGGCCCTGGACAAGGCGGTGGCGGGCTCGGCCCGCAGCTCTTCTACCGGCACTGCAGGCGCAGTAAACGGATGATGCAGAGACGTCAGATTGCCCTCTCCATCTTCTTCAAACATGGGAAAGTCGACAACCCATAGCGGCGCCCACTTGTCGGCCACCAGCCCTAACAGCTCGGCAACCCGGATTCGCAGCGCCCCCATGGCTTCATTAACCACTTTGACCTTGTCAGCACCGAATAAAACAATATCGCCCGTCTCCACCTCAAGTATCGACATCAAAGTCTGAGTGACTTCTTCGCCGATGAATTTGATGATTGGAGACTGCAATCCCTCGATGCCCGTTGCCGCATCATTGACCTTGATCCAGGCCAGCCCCCTGGCGCCATAGATGCCGACAAACTCAGTCAGGTCATCGATGACCTTCCTGCTCAGGGATACGCCACCGGGCACCCGCAGGGCAACCACCCTGCTGTCAGGATCTGCCGCCGGACCGCTGAACACCTTGAATTCGACGCCAGCCATAAGCTCGGCGATATCCACCAGCTGCAGATCAATGCGCAAATCAGGCTTGTCGGATCCATATAAGCGCATGGCCTCGGCATGGCTTAATCGCGGGAAGTCACCCAGATCCACATCCAGATGGGATTGGAAAATCTGTCTGATCATGTCCTCCATGATGGCCATGATTTCCTCTTCACCCATAAATGATGTCTCAATATCAATCTGGGTGAATTCCGGTTGTCTGTCCGCTCGCAGGTCCTCGTCGCGAAAGCACTTTGCGATTTGATAGTAGCGATCCATGCCGGACGCCATTAGTATTTGTTTGAACAACTGTGGCGATTGCGGCAAGGCGAAAAATCGATTCGGGTGGGTGCGGCTGGGTACCAGATAGTCTCGGGCACCCTCTGGAGTTGCTTTGGTCAGCAGCGGCGTTTCAATATCGAGAAAACCATTGCCATCAAGAAAATTGCGCACTGTGTTCGCTACCTTGGAGCGAAACCGCAGTTTTTCCATCATTTCCGGGCGACGCAAATCGATGTAGCGGTAGTGCAGTCTGACGTCCTCACCCACATCAGCGTATTCGTCCAACTGCATTGGCGGCGTCTTCGCTGCGTTCAGAATGGTGAGCTCCTTTCCCAGCACCTCAATCTTGCCAGTAGGCATGTCTTCGTTGATGGTTCCTTCCGGTCGCAGCCGGACCTTGCCGCGTACCTCTAGCACGAATTCACTCCGCACACTTTCAGCGCTGGCAAAACTCGCTTCTGTGTCAGGATCGAAGACAACCTGGGCAACTCCTTCGCGATCGCGCAGATCCAAAAAAATCACTCCGCCATGATCTCGACGTCGGTGAACCCAACCGTATAAAGTGATTTCCTGGTCAACGTGGGAATCGTTAAGCTCTCCACAATAATAACTGCGCATACTTTTTTCCTTAACTTTTGCTCGAACAGCGAACTTATTACTAGCCGGACTTGGCTGCTTGTTTGGACGACTTGCTGCTTTCTGATCCTGGGGCAGAAGGCTTTTTGTCGCCCTTCGCCCCAGCACTACTTTCCGACGCTTTAGGTTTGGCATCCTGTTTTGATGAATCCTTTGACGAGTCATCCCGGCCCTTGGCAGCTTGATTGCCGGAGTCTGCCAGCTGCTTTTTATCACCGGTTTTGAAATCAGTCTCGTACCAACCGCCGCCTTTCAGGCGAAAACTTGCGGCCGATACCAGCTTCCTCAACCCAGCTCCCTGACACGCCGGACAATTTACCAGCGGAGAATCGCTGATCTTGTGCAGCGCCTCTAATTGGTGGCCGCATTCTTCACACTGATATTCGTAGATTGGCATGATTACTGTGACCCGCTGTTCACGATTTCCTTAACTATTCATTCCGCTATTTATTAGGCCGTTTATTTGGCTGTTTGCTCAGCTGTTTTGTCAATTAGCTGATTCAACAGGCGCCCAGCCCACAGGCTGAAACCTTAAAAAGCCGGCGATTATACCCTATCACTTTAACAACAGTAATCACCTTTGGCCGCTGCGTTATGGGGTAAAACCGTCAATTTTTTGAATTATTCAATCAGGCTTCGTAGCCTGTTGAGTTGTATCAAGCCTTGCACAAAATCCCATCACGGGCTGCTACCGTGGCTTTTGAACTTGGATTGAGGGCTAACACACTGATCCGAATCTAACGATACGATCATCCCGCAGTTTATTGCAGCCATAAGTTTGACCGAAAGGGGTTGACAAAATACGATCCAACATAAAGTTTAAAGGAAAGAAAGACGCTATTTTTTACGGCACTTTGTTACTTTCGTATGTGGGACGTTTGCGAAGTAGAAAGTTAAGACAAAGTGACATGAATCACTTGCGGGGCTCTGGTGAATGCTTTATAAATACACCCCCTGATCGTTAGCCCAAAAGCACTATGCATTTGGACATAGCTGAAAATTAAAAACTATTATAAACGACTTGAGTAAACGCCAAGTTGACGTGGTTAAAAGTCAGCATCCAAAACACAAACCTTATAAATTACTTTAACGAAGAGAACGGGCATGGCTGTAAAGAAATCCTCCGCTGCTAAGAAAAAAGCTGCAGCAAAACCTCGCAAGTCACCAGCAATTCAGAAGAAGTTCACCAAGACTGAAATTCTCAATGAAATTGCAACCAACACCAACCTGAGCAAGAAAGAAGTTTCATCTGTACTGGATGAGCTCAGCGTTGTTATCGAACGTCACATCAAGAAGCGCGCCGTTGGTGAGTTCACTCTGCCTGGTCTTCTGAAGATTAAGTCAGTAGTTCGCCCCGCACGTCCAGCGCGCAAAGGCGTCCCTAATCCTTTCAAGCCAGGTGAGCTGATGGACATTCCACGCAAGCCGGCAACGACCAGGGTCAAAGTTCTGCCTCTGAAGAAACTCAAAGAATTTGCTCTGTAAATTCTATGAAGCTGTAGCGACGCTGCAAAAGCAGTGCTTCGCACTTCAGTGATATACTTGGAAAGGCAGCCCTAGGCTGCCTTTCTGCTTTTTCGGTACTATTTTTAGGTCCTGTCTTTTGGTCCTCTCTTTTTTGAACGGAAACAGCATGCGCGCCAGCAAATACCTCATCGCAACCCTCAAAGAAACGCCAGCAGATGCTGAAGTCATCAGCCATCAGCTCATGCTGCGCGCCGGAATGATTCGTAAGCTTGCGAGCGGCTTATACACCTGGCTGCCGCTGGGTCTTCGCGTCCTCCACAAAGTCTCCCAAATTGTGCGCGAAGAAATGGATCGCTCAGGTGCTATGGAGGTTTCCATGCCGGTGGTCCAGCATGCAGAGCTGTGGCAAGAATCAGGACGCTGGGAAGCCATGGGGCCGGAGCTCCTGCGCTTTAAGGATCGCCATGAACGAGACTTTTGCCTTGGCCCCACCCACGAAGAGGTCGTCACCGATCTGGTCCGCAATGAGTACAGCAGCTACAAACAGCTGCCAGCCAATCTTTACCAGATTCAAACCAAGTTTCGCGATGAACGTCGGCCCAGGTTTGGCGTCATGCGCTCGCGCGAGTTCATCATGAAAGATGCCTACTCCTTTCATGTGAATGAAGAGTCACTGCAGGAAACCTATGAGGTCATGCATGGGACTTACTGCGCCATCTTTGATCGCCTTGGCTTGAACTATCGCCCAGTGATTGCTGACTCGGGAAATATTGGGGGCAGCACTTCCCATGAGTTCCATGTGTTAGCCGACTCCGGCGAGGACGAAATTGTCTTCTGCAATAGCAGCAGCTATGCCGCAAACATCGAAATGGCCACGGGCGAGCTGCCTGATCTGCCCCAGGAGACCGAACTGCGTGATGCCCAAACCATTGATACCGGCGATGCCCACAGCATCGATGCCGTCGCCACAAGGCTAGACGTCGCGCCCAGACAAATCGTCAAAATGCTTGTGATTCACGCCGCCGATGAAAATGGGGAAAAGAGCGATAACCTCATTGCCCTGCTCCTGCGCGGCGATCAGGAACTGAGTGAAACCAAGGCGCAGAAGCTCAAGGGTGTCTACTCACCTGTAAGCTTTGCCTCAGATGAGGACATTGAAAATGCATTGGGCTGCAAACCCGGCTCCATCGGCCCGGTTGGCCTGCAGATACGAACCGTGGCCGATACCAGCGTGGTGGCGCTCAAAAATTTCGTGTGCGGTGCCAATCAACAAGACAGCCATCTGCTTGACGCGAATTGGGGCACTGACTGCAAGTATGGCGAAGTCTCGGATCTGCGCAAGGTGCAGGAAGGTGACCCCAGCCCGGATGGTCAAGGCACCCTATCCATCAAGCGCGGCATCGAGGTAGGCCATATTTTTCAGCTCGGCAAGAAGTACAGTGAGTCGCTGGGGGCAAAGGTACTGGACGAACAGGGCAAAGCTGTTGTGATGCCCATGGGATGTTATGGCATTGGTGTAACGCGGGTTGTGGCTGCATGCATAGAACAGAACCATGATGATCGCGGCATTATCTGGCCAGAAAATATCGCCCCCTTCCATCTCATCATCGTACAACTGGATGCACACAAGTCGGCTCAGGTAGTGGAGATTTCGGAAACGCTATATGCCCAGGCCAGCGCCCTGGGAATGGAAGTATTGCTGGATGACCGGGACAAGAAGACCAGCCCCGGGGTGAAATTCGCAGAATCTGAGTTGCTGGGCATTCCTCACCGTCTGGTGGTATCTGCACGAGGCTTGGCCGATCAGTCCGTGGAATATTTTTCCCGGCGGAGTGGAGAAAAACAGGCCTTGCCGCAGGATTCGGTCATGCCATTTATCGAGACCCTGTGGCAAAAACATCGCGATCAGCAGTAGCTAATAGCGAATCTCAAACCCGCTGCATGCGGGCGGCGCGCATTCAGTGAGTTCAACACTGTCGACGCGAGCCAGCGGCGGGTCGCTGCGTAGCCAATTTTGCATGCTGCGCACGTCCTCTTCAGGACCCGCCAGCAACACTGCCACATCACCTTCTCTGGTGTTTTTAACCCAGCCCTTAAGCCCCAGTTTGCGTGCTCGAGCCAGGGTTTCAGCCCGAAAAAACACGCCCTGTACCCTGCCCCGGATCAGGCCCGTCAGCGCAACAGTCGCGTCGGTCACTTCATAACCCATATAGGACTCGCACAGAACTCACACAGAACTCACACAGAACTCAAATAGAAGCCGCTCATAAAACCTGCTTAAACCAAACCGATTAGATGCCGAAACAGTCAGTCAGCGGCTAATCTCGTATAATAATCACCGGAACTCACCCTGGGAATCCCATGGCCTTGCAGTTGAGCAGCATTCAGTCACGCATTCATGCGCTGCGTGAGCGTATTCAATGCATCCTCTGGGTGGAGCAACTGCAGTCTCAACCCCTGTGGAAGCGCTTCCTGATTCGTACCAGCCAAATCATCGTTGCTGTTGTGCGCGACCTCACCCAGGAACAGTTGTCACTCAGGGCCATGAGCCTCGTGTTCACGACTGTCATAGGCTTTTTCCCCCTGTTTGCCCTGACTTTTGCCGTACTCAAAAGCCTCGGCGTGCATAACGCCATGGAACCAACGCTTTTGACTCTGCTGCAGCCGCTAGGTGAGCGTAGCGCCGAACTCACGACACAGATTTTGTCCTACGTGGACAATCTGCAGGTAGAACTGATTGGTATCACCAGTGTTGGCATCCTGCTCTACATCGTGCTGGATATGATGCGCAAAATAGAGTCCTCGTTTAATTACATTTGGGCCGTGGAAAAAGGTCGCTCATGGTCCAACCGGGTCAGCGAGTATCTGTTTGCTGTGATCGTAAGCCCTCTGCTCCTGTTTATGTCGATCAGTCTGACCTCCTATATCAATACGAATTTTTTCGAGACTCTGCTGCAGAATCTTATGTTTGGCGGCATGCTGATCGAGGCCGCTGCTTTTACTGCCTCAATCCTGCTTATGTCTCTGGCTTTTGCTTTTGCCTATAGCTTTCTGCCCAACACCAAGGTGCAGTTCAGCTCGGCTTTCATTGGCGGGCTCGTCACAACGATTATATGGAAGCTGATGGGCTCGGTGTTCCAGGGTCTTTTTGTGGCTTCCGCGAAAGAGAACATCTACCTGGCATTCGCCTCCGCAATTGCCGTCATGTTTTTTATTTATATCGGTTGGCTTGTCGCCCTGGTAGGTAGCAGTATCGCCTACTACCACCAGAATCCAGCCAAGACTCGCTCTGGTCGTACCAAACTTGCACTGAGCATCGCGCAGAAGGAACAGATTAGCCTCGCCGTAGCACTGACAATTATAAGTGGCTTCCGGGACAATGAGGCGCCACTCACTGAGTCAGAGCTCGCCGAGAAACTGCACGCGAGCACGAACCTCGTGGAAGAAGCGCTGGAAGCACTAGAGCAGATAGGTTTAATTGCCGCTACGAGCCATCAGCCACCGCGTTATCTGCCAACCCACTCTGTCGAAGACTGCACGATAGTAGACATCTGGCGTGCCCTGCGTCATTGTAATAAGGACAAGCTTGCCCTGGCACACGACAGTCCAGGCTTGCGTCAGATCAGGAGCTTTCAGGACGATCTCACCGCAGCTATTGAAAGAGACTGCGGAAAGCGGAAGTTTATCGACCTGGACAGTAAGCCCGCAGGATAGGTCAAAACCCTATGAGCGATATCACTCTCTATCACAATCCACGCTGCTCAAAGTCCCGAGCCGCACTGGCCCTGCTAGAAGAAAGCGACATTACCCCGCGGGTGGTTTTGTATCTTGATCAGCCACCCGATCGGGGAGAACTGGAAGAATTACTGCGCAAGCTTGGCCTGGGTATCCGCGATATTCTCAGACGGGGTGAGGCTGAGTACAAACAGTACCAGCTCGACGACAGCTCTCTTAGTGAGGACATCGTGTTTGAAATTGTCGCCAAAAACCCACGCCTTGTTGAACGCCCCATCATTGTTCGCGGCGAACGCGCGGTTATTGGCCGCCCTCCTAAGCGAGTAGTGGAGTTACTCGAGGATTAGAAATGGACTCTTACGTTTTAGTTCTTTATTACAGCCGCTCTGGCGCGACTGCAAAGATGGCACAGCACATTGCACGCGGCGTAGAGTCGACGGCAGGTATGGAAGCAATGCTGCGCACGGTGCCCAGCGTTTCCCCTGACCACGAGGCCACGGCGCCGGCTGTGCCGGATACTGGTGCTGTCTACTGCAGTCAGGATGAGTTAAAAAACTGCGCCGGCCTGATTGTCGGCAGCCCCACACGCTTCGGGCAGATGGCGGCACCATTAAAATATTTCATCGACAGTAGCGGTGCACTTTGGGCTGCAGGGGCGTTGATCGACAAACCCTTCGCCACCTTTACCTCTACCTCAACCATGCATGGGGGGCAAGAGGCTACACTGCTTAATATGGCAATACCTATGCTTCATCACGGCATGATTTATTGCGGCATCCCTTACTCCGAGGCAGCGCTTAACCGCACGCAGACGGGTGGGACTCCCTATGGCGCCAGCCATGTCGCCGGCCTGGAATCAGACGCGAATCTCAGCACCGATGAAACTGAACTGTGTATGGCGCTAGGTAAACGCATCGCCAGACTCGGTCGAACACTGCTTGGGTAGAACCGCGATGTCTGAGCAACCAGCAACAAATGCGCGCCTGCTGCTGGCGCATCGAATCATACTGGGTTGCTATTACGGCTTGCTTGCCCTGTTCCTGTTCATCAGCCTTACCGCGCTGGATCGCTTTAGCGTGGCTACCCCGGTGATCTGGCTGCTTCAGTCGCTGCCGCTGCTAATTTTCATTGGCGTCGTGCATGGCGGCAAAGCAAGCCAGCTCATTTGGTTCAGCCTCGTGGTATTGCTCTATTTCATGCACGGAGTGTTGGTGGCGTTTGACTCAGCCCGCCTGATCAATGGCCTGGTGGAAGTGGGGCTAAGCGCGATTCTTTTCTGTACGGTGATGCTATATCTGAAACTGGCGCGCACTAAAGCGCCGGATACCACTACCAGTTCATGATTTCCTTAATCAGTGGCACCGTAACGCGGCGCTGGCGTTGCAGCGACGCATCATCCAATTTCTGTAGCACAGACATCAATGCAGGCATGCTTCGGTTTGATCGTAACAGGATAAAATCGCAGACCTGATCACTGAGTTCGATACCCCGCAGTTGCGCACGCCGCTGCAGAATCTGCTGCTTGAATGCATCATTTGCCGCATGCAGCTGAAAAGTCAGACCGCGCTGCAATCGTGACCGTAAATCCTTGAGCGAGAGCGGCAAATCTCTGGGCGCACAATCTGCACTCACGACCAGCGAAACACCGCTTTCCGTCATCTCGTTAACACTATGGAAAACGGCTTCCTGCCATTTCTCATCGCTACCAATCTGGGAAATATCATCAAGACACACCAGACTCAGGGAACTGGTTTGCTGCAGAATTTCTGGAGCCAACCCGCCCTTCTCAGCCAGCGGCAGGTATAACACGGGTGCGCCAGCCTCATAGTAAGCATGGCAAATTGCCTGCAACAAATGGCTGCGACCACTGCCGCGCGCGCCCCAGAGATAGATCAGCTGCCCACCAGTCAAAGCGCTCTGTAATGCAGAGACCAGCTGCTGATTCTCAGGGGCAATCAGGAAATTACTGAATGTTGCGTCGTCGCTAAGACGCATACCCAGCACGAGCTGAGTGAGGGAATCGCTACTCATGACGGTATCTGGCGCCTATCGTGTCCACCGGTAGTGCAGCACATCTGAAGCGTCCGACGCAACGCCTTCAATGGGCAATAAATCCCGGTCCAGCGCTATTAGTTCGAATAACTGCTGGGCGTCTCCGACCAACCCCAGCCGGAGTTCAAGCCTTTCACCATCAAGCTGCGCCGGACTCACAGATTCCACCAAACCAAGGCCGCTGACATAGGATAGAAGTGATGAATATTCCTGCAGACTTCCCACCCCATCAACGCGTAACTGCACCATCTCCCTGGTCGCAGATTCGGGCACGATTGCAAAATAGCTCGCTAGCTGCGAAGTCACTCGTGCCAGCGGCCCATGCAGGTATTCCCGCAAATCTGTGGAGAAGCCATCAAAGACATCGGCCTCGTCCTGGAACAGGAACTGCCAGAGACCTACCAATTCGCCGCTGGCGGTAAAATGCAGTCTGCCAGTGAGAATGCTGTCTGCCCCATAGCGGTTACTCGCCTTGCGAATCGCTTCTTCATTTAGCGTCCACACCAGGTCTTCGTTAAGACTGCGGCGGTCTTCAAAATCAAGAACCGGAAACAGTACGGGCAAACCGCGGCGATCGGCAAACTCCTGAATCAATTCAATGATGTCGTTATTGATATCGGCAGTCATTAGGCTGCGATTGCCGGTCTCATCCTGCAGCGCCATCCATACCAGCACACTGGGACGATTGCTGTCCCAGATGGGGATATTCGCTGTAGTGAGAAGCTCATCGATCAGCGCTGAAGAGAAATCCACATCGATATAGCGTTGTTCCCGCGTAGTCGGAATTAAGGGAGCAGAAACTTCAGCTTGATTAGCATCAGGTTCAGGCGTGGCAACAGTTGGCTCCACTGCTGCACCCGGCATCTGTGTTATCTCTGTTGCCTCGGTCGTCCCTGTCGTCTCGGCCGTCCCTGTCACGTCCGTCGACTGCGCAGCTCGCGCTGCCACCTCAGCCGGAACAGCGATAAACTCGCTGGAGTAACCAATTGCCTCGACATAGCTCTGGGCGTTTTCGACCGCTGCTATGATCGTGGGATGATCTAGCCACTGTGGCTCTCCAGTGACCCGGAGAATGACTGCTTGCAGAGCCTCTCTGAAAGCCCGACTGCGTTCCGCGTCGCTCTCATTCACAACTGCCATATGCTCGCTGTAAAGCCCCGTCACGGGCAGAGCCTGGGTCGCCGCGCTGGCAAATAGCAGAGCCAGCCCAAGAGAGCAGACGCCAAGCAATTTAGAGAAGTTTTCATGCCATTTCATGGCGCTAGTTTACTCCAAATCTTCGCGCTTAGCCTCAGTTCGGCGCGTTTGTGCGATCGCGCTCCATTTCTGGGGCTAGCGGCGCCATAACCTGACCGGCATCTGAGTTCCTGTTAGAATGCGCCCTTTGTTTAATCTGGCCCGATCACCCGAAGGATCAGGCAGAATTGGGAAATTTCCATGCCGCCGAATGACAAACAAACTTACTCTGAGGATTCACCCGAAGGCGCATTGAGCTACCGCGATGCCGGCGTCGATATTGATGCCGGCAATGCTTTGGTCCATGCCATCAAATCGGTGACCGAGCGGACCAATCGACCGGAGGTGATGTCTGACTTAGGCGGTTTCGGTGCACTCTGCGAATTACCAGGCAAGTATGAACATCCAGTGCTTGTGGCTGCCACCGATGGAGTGGGAACCAAGCTGATGCTGGCGCAACAAATGAACAAGCACGACACCATAGGCATAGACCTGGTGGCTATGTGTGTAAATGACCTCATCGTGTGCGGCGCAGAGCCACTATTCTTTCTTGACTACTACGCCACCGGCGGACTCGATGTCAGCGTAGCCAAGGATGTGGTTACCGGTATCGGCGCTGGCTGTCAGCAGGCCGGTTGCGCTCTGATCGGCGGCGAAACTGCAGAAATGCCGGGCATGTATCAGCCGGAAGACTATGATCTGGCGGGCTTTGCGGTAGGCGTGGTAGAGAAGCACGGCATCATTGATCAGTCGAAGGTCGCGGCAGGCGATGTACTGATTGGCATCGATTCCTCAGGACCACATTCCAACGGTTACTCCCTGATTCGCAAGGTGTTGGCTCGTTCCGGTGCAAGCCTCGGCGACAGCTTTGGTGATAGCACCCTGGGCGCAACGTTGCTCGAACCAACGATGATTTACGTCAAGGCGCTCGCAGAAGTTCAGGCTAAAGTCGATGTTACGACTTTAGCTCATATCACCGGCGGTGGCCTTTTAGAAAACCTGCCCCGCGGCTTGCCGCCAGAAGCCAAGGCGAGCATAAGTCTGACGAGCTGGAAGCGCCCGGCTATCTTTGACTGGCTACAGGAACATGGGCAAATAGAAGACATGGAAATGCTGCGCACGTTTAATTGTGGTATCGGTATGATTGCTGCGGTCCGTTCAGCTGAAGTACAGCTGGCGCTGGATACACTTAATCAAGACGCTGAGGTAGCCAGGGTCATTGGGGAAATCAGTAAGCGTGAGTCCGAAGAAGAAACACTGGTGTTTGTCTAAACGGGAACACAAATAAACTTATGCCTGATAGTAATTGCCATATTGTCGTCGTCATATCCGGGAGCGGTAGCAATCTACAGGCCCTGATTGATGCCAGCGTTGCTTCCAATTTCAAAATCAGCCGGGTGATTTCCAACAACCCTGATGCGTTTGGGCTCGAGCGCGCTGCCCGCGAAAATATTCCCACTAGCGTGGTGAATCATCGCGATTACGATAGTCGCGAAGAGTTCGACCTGGCACTACAGAAGGCAATTGACGAATCGCAGCCTGACCTGGTGGTGCTGGCCGGTTTCATGCGCATTCTTGGACCGCAATTCGTTAAAGCCTACGCTGGCCGCATCCTGAATATTCATCCGTCCTTGTTACCGAAGTATCCCGGCATCAACACCCACCAGCGCGCACTGGATGCAAAGGACAAGGAGCACGGGGTATCTATTCATTTTGTCACTGAAGAGCTGGATGGCGGCCCCGTCATCGCCCAGGACCGGGTTTCTGTTTTAAAAGAAGATACTGCAGACACGCTCGCCGAGAGAGTGCTGGGGAAAGAACACCTCCTTTATCCCAAGGTAGTTTCCTGGTTCGCCGCCGGACGCTTAGGGCTGGCGGGCAATCAGGCATACCTGGACGGTGAGGTGCTACCGCACGGCGGCATTCAGGTCCATCCATGAGATTGTTTTTAATCTGCGCCCTGGCTTACGCGTTCTCCTCGCCCGCTTGGGCGGCGGACAAACTCACTGAGTTTTCGGCTTACTACGATGCCAGCACCAACGGCATTAGCGGCAACGCGGAGCGGCACCTGATTAAACTGGATAAGGAACGTTATCGTCTCAACATATCCCTTGAGGCGAAGGTTGCTGGTGTGGAAATAGGCGATCTCGAGCAAGCCAGTGAGTTACTCTATGTTGATTCCCGGATACAGCCCGAGAATTATAGCTACCAGGTTTCAGGCCTGAGCTCCGATGTCGAGTCAGTCAGCTTCAACTGGGATGCTAGGGTGGCGCTTAGCGCCGACGGGGATCAGTCCTGGACTGTGGCGCTCAACGACCACACGCTTGACGAATTGAGCTATCAGCTGGCACTGGCAATCGACGTTGCTTCCGCAAATCAAGAATATTATGACTACGAAACCGTCGATGGGGATACCCTGGATCAACTGCGCTTTCGAACCCTCGGAGATGAGATTATAGACACACCGCTGGGGCAACTGCGCTGCATCAAGCTTGAACGGGTTCGAGAAGAAGGCAGCAATCGCGCGACCTTGATCTGGCTCGCAAAAGACTGGGGGCATTTGTTGACGAAGATCGAACAGACTTCTTCTTCAGGACTGCGCATCAAGCTGGACCTGACCAACGCCATCGTTGAGGGTCAGCAGGTAACTGGAATATCGCCCTAAGGCTGACTGGCCAAGTTGGCTAGCAATCAAGCCGACGCTGCCTGGTCAGGATCTTCATGGGAACTGGACGCAGCATCTGCCTTTTGCTGATCTTCTGATTCTAATTTTGATTCTGATTCAGATTCTGCGCCTACTTCAGCTTCAGTCTGTCGCCTTTGCAACTGATATTTTCGCATTTTCTCCACCAGGGTGGTGCGGCGAATATGTAAGCGATCCGCGGCACGCGCCACGACCCCACCGCTGTCATCCAGAGCCTGTTCAATCAGGTCTTTCTCAAGGTTGGCCAGGTATTCCTTCAGATCCAGACCATGCAATGGTAACAGGGAGCCACCGTCGGGAGGTAAAAATCCTGGAGAGCCAGATCCTGAGGAACTCGACACAGAAGAACTCAACCCTTGAATCGGCACGACGCTCTGCGCTGCAGTACTCGAATTCTCTGACGGCGAATTCTGTGATAGTGAGGTTGCGGATAGTGAAGCCTCGTTGATCTCCTGATCGCTCAGATGAAGAAACTTCTTCGGCAAATCCTCGAGCCCCACTATGCCATGGGGGTAAAGAATTGCCATGCGCTCGACCAGGTTAGCCAATTCCCTGACATTACCTGGCCAGTTATGCCTGCACAGCGATGCTATGGCGCCTGAATTAAATCGGACAGAGCCACGACCTTCCGCCTCCATTGCAGTAATCAACTCGTTAAGCAGAAGCGGCACGTCAGTCGCACGCTCACGTAGAGAGGGCATCTCTATAGGAAAAACGTTGATACGATAGAAAAGGTCTTGTCTGAACTCTCCCTCGTCGATCATTTTCTCAAGATCTTTATGTGTGGCCGCGAGAATGCGCACATCGGTTTGAATGGTTTTGACCCCACCGACCCGCTCGAAACTTCGCTCCTGCAGAACCCGCAGTAGTTTGACCTGCATAGTCAGCGGCATATCCCCTATCTCATCGAGGAACAACGTGCCCCCGTCGGCCAGTTCAAAGCGACCTACGCGGGAAGAGATTGCGCCTGTAAAAGCGCCCTTCTCGTGACCAAACAGCTCGCTTTCTAATAACTCTCGCGGAATCGCACCGCAGTTGATAGGAACAAAGGGCTTATCGGCGCGAGCACTATTTAGATGCAGATTACGAGCCACGACTTCTTTACCCGTGCCGGATTCACCGGTGATCAATACGCTGACTTCAGTATTGGCAACCTGTCCCATCATATGACGCACCCGCTGGATAGGGTCACTGCGCCCGACCAGGCTGCGAAACATGTTGTAGTCCCGAACCCCGCCAAAGTCACGTAAGCGGTTGTAGTGTTCGTGAAAGAGTTTGGACTTGTGAATGGCGTCCAGCAGTGGCTGATGGGTAAGTGCTTCTGACAGCGTGGCTGTGATTCGGCTTTGCAGATCCGCATCGAGCTGCTCAGGTAACTGCTGCTCTCCAATGAGAACAAAAGGGAGACCGGGCTCCCAAGCATGCAGGTCTTTGAGTAACTGCAGCGTATCCAGCTGTTGGCAATCATTGATCAGCGCGAGACAAACCTGTTGCGGTTTACTGACTGCCTCAGTGATCGTGCTATGCCAATTTGCGGAACTGGCTGAAACCACCTGCTCACCAACAAAACTCAACACCGTCTCCAGGTCATGCCTGGTGGCATCATTGTCGTTTATCAGCAGAACCTTGGTTTCTTCGGCCATGTTGTTAGCGGTGCTCTTGCCTTTCCTGCATAAAACAGACGAAAACGGGCCGCCTGTGAGAAATCCTCTGGACTATATCAAAACTAGCCAGTCATCACAGACATTGTAGACGCTTTTCAGACAAAAATTTTAGAGATTGATTACGACTTTTGCTGCTGCCGCACAACGGCTGTTGAATCGCCGCTGGATCGATTTCTCACCTCGGCGCTGCTTTGCTGGTCTCAGCTGAGATCATGATAACTATGCGTGCAATTCGACCTGTATTGAATAGCGAAGCGCCTGCAGTAATCGCATACCGCTCTTACACTCTCTTATGTTGTAATCACAGCAGACCCTTTCGAAGTTGCATTCCTCGCATTGCTGTCGCGCTGCATCAGGTTTACGCGCGTGCCGAATATCTTCAAGACCAATACGGCGTAGCATGTTGCACAGCAAATCCATAGATTTCAAAAAATCGCCTACTACCACTGCCTGCTTTGCAGCCATGTCGATTAAAGAATTCGCCCGGGTATATGTAATGTCCGCCGCGATCGTCGCGCCGATTGAAAAGTTTCTCGCCTTCTCGATTAAGCGTAATGCACAAATTAGTACACAAATTTATGCCGGTGAGGAAAGCAGGTGAACTAGCGCAATCCAGGAACTGGCATCATGCAGCCTAATTCAGCTTGCTGCTACTTACTAAATTAGGAAGTGCCAGCTGCTGTGGCTATTGAGTAAGCGACACCTCGAGTCGGGTGTGGCAAGTATCGCCAAATTGCTCAGGCGTCAGGTCATCCGCGACCTGAGACTTCAGGTCGGTGGCACTATAACCTAAATCGAATTGATCACAGTTGAGGTATTTGCCAACCACAATACCTTTTGATGTAACCAACATCGAACCACGACTCCGCCTGCAGTAATGTTCGCAGCTACTTGATGCTGCAATCAATTGCAACCACTGCAGTCATGGGAGAGTACGGGGAAAGTACAGGTAAAGCTGCTGTGCTATTCCGCAGCGCCTTGGCCGGGAGTCGTTGGTGCGGATCTCAAAATCTTCTAGTCGGTGCTGGTTACAGCAAGCAATTTACGCAGGGGCGCAAAATCTTTTGAAGAACACCTGCTGTTGGTTCAAGCAGAGGTCACTAGCCTGGCACACCCGCCACTGATTGACCTCTCAGAATTTCTCGGCGAGGAATTGAAGTGTTCGCTAACCGCAGATCCCCCGCTGCATGAAGTCATAGTGCAGCTACCTCAAGTTCTTGTAAGCCGCGACCTCGTGCAGCGCATTGTCCAAACTGAGGCACTGCGGCTACGGCAACCGGTAGAAGCGCCTGTAAATGGTGAGGCCAGAGAATTCATTGTAGTGCGTTGCACCAGTTCTTAACTGGTAGTTCAAGCAACTATTGCTCGAGCGCTAAGAGCAAATAATCTAAATATAACAGAGTGTTACAGACAGATAGAAGCTATTTTTACTGCATAAGTAGAAGCAGTTAGGCAATACTCTTATCGAAATTAAACGAACTTAAAGATATTTTTGCACCAGTCGTTATAATTTAGGCGGCGGCGATTGTGCATCATTCAGCACACCCGAAATCGGTTTTTGAACAGCTGCTGGGCAAGACTTGCGAGGGTCGGGCAAAGGCTAGAATGGTCATGAAGGACCACGTCAGAACCAAGAAAAACAAGAAAAACCGGGCTAGGACAAGCAGGGCCATAAAAAGGGGATATGCAAGTCAGTTAAACTCCCCTGCCTGGCCATTATTAGCCCTGATTTAAAAGGCACAGGCGACGACGCTTTAGACAGTGTCGACAAGGAAGAAAAGCCAGCAATCTATAACACGGAAGCATTAGAGCAGTGAACAAGATCGGACCGAATTCAACGCACTCCCCACCTGAAAATCGCAATTCTTCCGCGGGCGTTGTCACCTCGTTTCGGAGTGATCGCCGTAATGTCGATGCCAGCGTCGACACCAGCCTCAATGACAAGGCTACCGATACTAAGGCATTCAGCAACCAGTCCGTCGACATGAATGCGCTCGAGCAGCGCATCAAGCAGTTGCCCGAAGTAGACACAGCCCGCGTGGTAGAGCTCCATAGCCGCATAATGGCGGGTGAATATGCAGTGGATTCTGAACGCCTTGCAGGCAAGCTTTTGGACCTGGAATCCGGCTTCGAATTCTGATGCCACCTGTGCCTGAACTCACAGGTACTTGAAACCCGGCAACTCCCCAGCACCCCTCGGCAATCAAAGCATTGCGCCGATCGATCAAGTGAAAACCGCGCTTGAATCCCGTCGTTTTGACAAAAATCCTGTTGTACTGGGCAATCAATCCGACCTACTTGAGCAACTGAATCAGGCCTACCGAGCACGAGCATCCTAGTGCGGCACAAATGGGCTGGGCTCTGGCAATGAACAGAGCACCCAGCAGCTCCTCGCCATCATGAAAGCACATAGAATCCTGAAAAATAAGATAATAAAACTTATATATAGCAATTATTTATACTGCTTATTTATAGCTATTTCACGAATGGAATTAAATATAGGATAAAGTAATGCGCGGGCTAACTAGCTCAGACTGGATTTGTGACTCCTCTGGCGCCGCTGCAGTTACCACTACCCATCACAAGCTCAGCAGCATCTAGCCTACTCACGAGCCTAGGCTGGTTGCTGACCCTGGATCCGCATTTGGCACTTGATTTGTTCTTGCAAGGACAGTGATCCCAGAGACCCGGACCAACCGTAATCCCTACTAATTGCCTCTTCAAAGCCCGTATCTAATTGATTTCTGCGAGCCAATTGTGACCAGGCACACATTGCCCGCGCTCAGCAACCATTAAGCTTTGCGGCATTAGACTAGCCCTAAATTGCGATGGCTAATTCAGATATAGAAAGCATTTAGCTCCTTGCATCAGTAGCAAAGGCTAAGCGAGCAAGTGAGCCAGAGCACAACTTGTATTAGCCCGGCTCTTGGATTTTAATTTGCGGCCGATACAGGCCTAGAGACAGCGCCACGGGGCGTTTCTGACACTAGAAGATATTCCAGTCGTAACAGACAGCCTGGTGGATCGAGAGTTACCAGCAGTGAATGCACAGAACTTTTATATAGTAGCAACAGCTCCCAACGAGCCGAGTCTGCAAGTCAAGATTTCCGGTCCCTACCTGACAGAACAGGCTGCGCGGGCTGATTTGGACGCCGCCATCAAAGAAGCAGCAGACATCGACCCGAGCGCTGAAAACTACGAGTACACCATATCAAAAGTCGAAAGCCGTAAACCCGGCGTCATTCAGCACATGGCTGCCCACGCTTGACCCTGCTCGACTAAACCTGCCCCGGCACCCACCCTGCGCCCTTATCTGAAACCATATCCCAGCGCAGGCAATTTCTAACGCGCCCATGGTGAACTGCGTCGGCTTTCACCTAACCGTTCTCCTCACCCGTCTCACTCTTCTCACCCGCCTCTTCCTCTGGATTTCCATGGAGAAAACTTAAGCTTGTGGACGTATTCTTTGTTCCAGTGCAATAAACCCACAGAAAATACCCTCTATAGTAATAATCACAGCGTGGATTTAAATCGCCAGGTGGAGCTTACAGAGCGATCCTGCAATTGAATCAAGCTGGCGTTAGATTAGACCGCAGGGGAAATACCATACGAGTGTGATGTTCAGCTTAAAACGATAGAGATAGACTTGATAAAGAGATAGAGAGCGACTTGAAAGAGGTACCAGTGAAAAAACTCAGTGCGTTACACCACATCAGCATTATTGAGTCACGAGGCACCAACTGTGCCTGGGTGAGGATTCGTTCCGACGACAAAAACTTTCAGGAGTCGTTTCCATTCAAGAAATATGGCGGCAGGAAGAAAGCGATCGATGCTGCCAAGAAGAAACGAGATAAGCAGGGCCGCAAAATCTATGGGGACAACTGGTCCTATGCCAAATTCAGTCCGCGCAAGATATCACCGCTAAATTCCTCGGGTGAAATCGGTGTCAGCTACCCCGAGAAAGATCATTCCTGGGTAGCAACCTGGCAGGAAGGTAAAGGCGTGCGCCGCAAACAGCGCAACGCGTATTTTTTGATTAACAAGTATGGTGATGCGAAGGCGAAACACCTTGCGGTAAAAACCCGCCGGGAAGCCGTTGAGGCCAATCGGATTAATTAACCTGATTCATCACTCACGCCACGTCTGCGTTAATGTGGTAGTGGCATAAGTGCGAATAGTTAAACTAACTTCAGGCTAACGCCGCCTGTGCATAGTCGCTCGCACATCTGCGTATATCTGCAGGCTAACGCTGGGTCTCCTCCCTGAATTTAGCCCCGTCCTGCGCATAAAGCGCACGCACCGCCTCTTCGAATCCCGGCAGATCACCTGCAATTGCCATCATAAAACGATTGGCACTGTCCTGGGCTTTGCGAATAGCATCCTCCGCTGCACGCTCCTTGCGATTTTCATCGATGAGTCGCCGCAATGCCGCAGAAGCACCGCCCGCTGCTGGTCTAACCACTCCCAATGACGGGGAAGCAAGGTGACCTCGCGACCCACCACGCCAAGTCTTGGCCGGCCCCTGCTCTTCTTCTGCAAAAGCTTAGACTCTGTCCCCGTATCTGAAGGCCCAGCGTGCTGACTCTGATCCCTAGTTGCCTCAGAGGGCACATCGATGTCTACTTGCCGGCCTGTATTGCTGTCAAAGAACAAAACCAGACCACTGCCGGCGCGCTGCTCAAGTGCTGAATTGTGCTCACCCAGAAGCTGAGCGGCTGTGCCTGTGACCACTAGCTTGGAGCCCGCAAAGGCATAGATTTCTTGAATTGTAGTCATGGCTTTACGCCAGCCTGAGAGGTTGAAATATTTATGCCCTGGTATAATTATCTAACATGTACAACCACTCCACTCTGATATTCAAATCAAGATTTAACGAACAGAAGAATCAGGACTTAGTAAGGAGGGACTTCAACTTATCGTTGAAGTGCACAGCGCCATCCGCAGCATAGCTCTCATGATTGGATTCGATGCATTGGAGATCGTAGAGATAATTAACCATAACAGTGAGCGATTGCTGCATTCCTTTGTCACTGCAGTCAGCCAGCGGGTGAATCTGATGCAAAGATGCGCCATTGCCAAGATGGAATCGGGCCACGGGATCAAGCGGGAATTTACCCTTTTTGGTAAGAACCAAATAATTAAAAACCGCTTTCCGCACGAGGTCTGCATGTTCAGTTACAGTTTCCGGAACCGGAGATTCGTTAAGAGCCTGAATTGCGGCTTTTAACTGAAAGAGCTGAGAACTCTCGTCTTCTTCAGTTTCAGCAGTTTCACTCGCCAGCCATTGCGAAAACCCAGGTACAGGAGACAAGGTGACAAAATTCTTGATAGATGGAAATTCATTTTGCAGCTCTTGCACTACCTGTTTTATCAGGAAGTTGCCGAATGAAATGTTTCTCAAGCCGGGCTGGCAGTTACTAATGCTGTAGAACACTGCCGAGTTAAAGTCAGATTTGGCACCAGCTTCTCTTCCGTCATTCTCAAGAATTGGGGCAATAGCATCAGGCAGTTCATTTAACAACGCGACCTCTACGAAGATAAGCGGCTCATCAACCAGTGCCGGATGAAAATAAGCAAAGCAACGACGATTAGGAGGATCAATGCGACTGCGGAGATCATCCCAATCCCGAATTGCGTGCACCGCCTCGTAACGAATAATTCTTTCAAGTATGGCGGCTGAGGTCGACCAATTGATGGTTTCAAGCTGGAGAAAGCCGCGTCCAAACCAAGAAGTAAACATCCGCACGAAATCGTCATCAACAGATTTCAATTCTGGCTGCTGCTTCAGAAAACCCAATAAATCTGCGCGCATGGAAACCAGATCATGGGTTGCCCCGGGCGTCTGATTCAAACGCCGCAGAAGCTCCAAACGTCGTGGCTCGGTTGTGAGGGAAAGTTTGTTGAGGGTTTTGCTACAGGGATTCGCGGCATAGGCCTGATAAGCGAGATTTACTAGAGCCTGATCGGCATTAAAGCTGGATTCAAGGTCTTGAAAAAACGCGAGTTTGTTTTCTTGAGACAACTCAACGTAGTGATCCAGCACTCGCCGCGCGGTGACAATGCCTGAGACTTCACCGCTTGTGCCCATGAGCTTGGTGACCAGCTCTTCAATAGACGCCTTCTCGCTATTTGAAAATAACGCGTGCTGTCTTGAGACTAGTAGGCTTAGGAAATCTTGGAATTTGTGTAAGGCCATAATTTGCCGTTTTTAAATTTATAACCACATTCTAAAAACCTGTTCCTAGTTCTTTTATTCTAAATCGCTATTTAGATTTTGCGTGTGAAAATAAATCAGACTGATTGCTCATTTTT
>CENZ01052373.1_pt1 | contig 68262 bp, 61 predicted proteins | sample 361341 | NCBI WGS metagenome assembly CENZ01 (sample SAMEA2619782, study PRJEB7988) | marine metagenome | biome: marine biome (ENVO:00000447); feature: deep chlorophyll maximum layer (ENVO:xxxxxxxx); material: "saline water (ENVO:00002010), including plankton (ENVO:xxxxxxxx)" | depth 50 m
ATTCCCCGTTCACAACCGCAACACCTCGTGCGATCACCATCACCGATTCGATTGCCGCGATTGGCAGGAGCAAAACCGGCTGTTGCCGCAGCATGGCAAAAAAGCTTACTGCTGCCATCGCCAGATAATGCGCGCCAATCATTGCGCGAACCGAACCTGCACCTTCAGCACTGGCCAGACTTAAGCCCAACCCGCTTGCGAATTCTTCCGGAGTGAACAGACCGGCCAGGCCAATTACCAAAAACAATCCACCTGTAAGAAAGACCGCTATTTTAAGGACGGTAAGCATTTCTATCTCCTGATTCATTATTCTCTCCTGTTGCAGGAGAGGACCCATTTGCAATGAGCCTGGGCTGATTACAACTGCCGCATAGTAACTCTGAAATCCCATCCTGAGATACACTGCTTTCGTGTTCAACAACAAAAAAGCTGCTCTTGTTCTCACCGGGAGGAACCCATGAAGCACCCTGATCGCACAACATTATTAGCTACCCTCTTACTCACCATCTCCGTTTCCTTATTGAGCAACGCACCAGCAGCCGGCCAGGAACTAAGCGCCGCGCAAACCGCCCTGATTGAGGCACAGGCACAGCGCCACGTTGAGCGCTACTACAATTTCTACTATGAGCGGAATCCGGAGGCTCTGTCGACAGAAATTTTTACCCTGCCGTGGTACACCTTGGGCGCGAATGGCATCACCGCGCGATCAACCGAGGCAGAGAATCTGGCGTTTTTTTCATCGGCGATCGCTGGGCTGCTTGATCGCGGCTGGGACAAATCGACTTTCAGGACCAAGACTGTCTGTGTTTTGAACGCGGGCTCAGCCATTGTCAGCGGCACCAACACACGCTCGCGGGCAGACGGCAGCATCATGTCCGTTGGTGGCGTTTCATATATGCTCGGCACCACCAGTGAAGGCTGGCGCATTATTTCCTTCGCTAGCCATCCGCCTGACAAGCTCTTGGACTGTGCGGATGGATGAATTTTCGCAATAAAATCAGAGCGTTGTAGCATAGCCACAGGCCCAGCAAGCGCCAGGGAAATACCAAATATTCCTTAGCCATGAACACGCCTGTCTTTATCACATTTTATTACAACTTGCCTTATCACTACTTTTTGCCCTCTGTGGTACCCTCGTAGGAGATTAGTACCTTAAAAGGCCATAAAAATGAAAAAACGTTCTCCACTCGGGACCGAATCCATTGCCCAAAAACTTGTTCGCTTCAGCGCATTAGCAGCAATCGCGGGGCTCTTGCCGCAGCTTGGCTTTAGTCAAAACCTGGTCACAGACGATACCGTTGAGTGGTACACCCAGAGTGGTGACTACTCCGGCACGCGCTTTTCCCATGCCGATGAAATTAACGCTGACAACTTTGATGAACTGGAAGTCGCCTGGGAATGGGATGGCTCCAGCTTCGGAGGTTATTCCGGTCGCGCAACTCCTACTTACGTAGACGGCAAGCTGTTTACAGTGTCTGGCCCGCGTCGCAACGTAGTCGCCATTGACCCCAAGACCGGTGAAACCCTGTGGTCCTACCGACTGCCCAATACGGCACGCTGGGAATACTCCATGCGCGCCTCTTACGGCAAGGGTATCGCCTACTCCCGAATTGATGGCCGCGGTGTGGTTTATATCTCTACCCCTGGCTTCTTCCTGGTGGCACTGGATGCTGAGACTGGCGCCCCGCTCGAGGGCTTCGGTGGTCAGGTACCTGTCGAAGGCTTCCCTGAAACCGGCGTCGTAGATATGCTTGCGGATCTGGGTCACCCCTATGACCCTTATGAAGGCATCCCGCTTGAAGTGGGTTACATCACGGCTTCCTCACCACCTATCGTGGTAAACGACACGATTGTTGTCGGTAACTCAGCCGAGCAAGGCTACCTGCAGGCGCGGGTTGAGAACGTGCCCGGAGATATCCTGGCCTATGATCGCGTCACTGGAGACTTCAAGTGGAAGTTCAACGTGATTCCTCGCCCCGGCGAGTATGGTCATGAGACCTGGGAAAATGATGCCTGGCAGTACACCGGTGATGTTTCATCCTGGGCCCCGCTGTCGGCTGATCCAGAGAACAATATCGTTTATGTGCCAACCAACCCACCCACAATCGATTACTACGGTGGTTTCCGCCCCGGCGACGGCCTGTTTGGTACCAGCCTGATTGCGCTGGATACCGAAACTGGTGAGCGCCGCTGGCACTTCCAGACCGTTCATCACGATGTCTGGAACTATGACAACCCAGCCGTGCCCATTCAGCTGGACATTAATGTGCCCGGCCAGGGAGTCGTGCCGTCAGTCCATCAGGTAACGAAACAGGGTTTTGTTTACTCATTCAATCGGATGACTGGCGAACCAATCTGGGGCATGGAAGAACGACCCGTGCCGCAGTCCAATGTGCCCGGCGAGAAACTGTCGCCAACACAGCCATTCCCGGTTAAGCCGGCACCATTCGAAATGCAGGGACTAAGTGAAGAAGACCTGATCGACTACACACCTCAACTGCGTCGACAAGCACTCGAAGTCATGGCTAATTATGACCTTGGCCCGCTCTTCAATCCGCCAATCCATGACACTGACCCTGACGGCAAGATCGCTGCAGCCATGTGTCCTGGTGACGGTGGTGGAGCCAACATCAATAACCCACCGGTCGCTGACCCTACTACTGGTTTTCTGTATGTCACATCCCGAAAAGCCTGCAGCTGGCAGCGCGTTATCCCGGGTGAAGAGGCTGATGCAGCCATCCCCAATCCAACCGGTGCAACTTTCGCTCTGTATGCGAACGATCGTGCAGGTGGTCGCCCGCCAAGACTGCGATCTGGCCTGCCTTACTTCAAGCCACCCTACAGCACGATTACTGCGTATGACATGAATACTGGGGACATCGCGTTCCAGATTCCGACAGGCGAAACCCCTGATCGCATTCGCAACAATCCTGCGCTGGAAGGCGTTGATATAGGCGATACCGGTACCGGCAATGCCATTACTATGGTAGCGACTCAGAACCTGCTGGTTTATTCAGACATGGATCATGATGGCGAAACCGCTCTGCTTTATGCAATCGACAAGCAGAGCGGTGAAGAGTTGGGGCGTATCGGAGTGCCAGCGCAGAGCCGCTACGGCATGAGCTCCTGGATGCATGATGGACACCAGTACATCATTCTGCAGACCGGTGCTAAGCTGACCGCCATAGCACTGCCCGCGGCACAGCCTGGTGGCGGCAGTCACTAGACCCTGCCTTGCTTGATGTAATGAGCCAGACCAACATCTGGCCCTGACTCAGGCAGCAGCAGGGAAGCTCAACAGTAAGGGGCGGAGAGACTTGGTCTGGTCACTCCGCCCCTTTTTTATTTCTCTAAATTCCCTGTGCCTTTTTGTGCCTTTCTATGGCTCTGTAATTCTTTCCTGCCGTCTTCATCACCTTGACCTTTGTTTTGTTGCTGCTGCTTGGCAGGACTCAGCACTGAACAATTGTTGAAAAAAGACCGATCTGTCCACATCCAAACCTGTAGTCCCTGCAGCAAACTCCACCAATCAATCTTGTTTCATTGCATTGGTAAAACCCTGCTTGCGCCTGACTTGCATAAAGCGCACTCATGGCGGTAACAGAAGTTAGTCGTGGTTTACTCGTGACTTGCGAAAATTCTCATTCATCGCAATCTGACAAATTCTTCGGTGCAAATAGCAATTGAAAATCCTACCCTGGCGATACAAAATCCAAGCGGTCGGCGCTTTTTGCTCTCCCTTAAACGCCAATTTAATTCGGAATAAATCGATGCTTGAGAAGATGGAAACTGACTACCTGGTGGTCGGCACAGGCGCCGTTGGCATGGCTTTTGTCGATACACTGCTGGACGAAAGCAATGCCAATATCATTATGGTGGACAATCACCATCAGCCAGGCGGCCACTGGAACGATACCTACTCATTCGTGCGCCTGCATCAGCCGTCTCACTTTTACGGTGTCGCCTCTACGCCTTTGGGTTCGATGCGAATAGATGAGACGGGTATTAACAAGGGCTACTTCGAGCTAGCCACCGGCAATGAGGTCCAGAGCTATTTTGAGAAAGTCATGCGCGAGCGGTTTTTGCCTTCTGGACGCGTGCGCTATTTCCCCATGTGCGAATGGCAATCTTCAGAGGCCGGCATCACGAGATTTACTAACTCATTGTCGGGCAAAAAATACGAGGTTTCAGTAAGTCAGAAATTGGTTGATACCACCTACTTCAACACCTCTGTGCCTTCGCGACACAAACGTGCTTACGATGTGGGCGACGGTGTTGCCTGCGTGACGCCGACCCAACTGCCGCTGGCTGCAGAAAAATTTGATAGCTACTGCATCGTGGGTGCAGGCAAGACTGCCATGGATGTTGGTCTCTGGCTGCTTGGCTCAGGCGCTCAACCAGACGCAATTAGCTGGGTGTGCCCCCGCCATTCCTGGCTGCTTAATCGCGAAGTCGTGCAGGGCCACGAAAAATTTTTCTTCGAGTCCATGAACTGCATAACCGAGCAACTCGCAGCGATTGCGCGAGCGAAAGACGTGGACCAACTGTTCGAAGATCTGGAAGCATGCGGCTTTCTTCTGCGTATTCACCGTGACCGTACACCATCGATGTTCCATTACGCCGTGATCTCAAAAGGCGAGATTGAGCAACTTCGAAAAATAAGCAAGCTGATTGAAAATGGCAGGGTCAGCGCTATCGAACAGGAGCAGCTTTTGATGCAGGATGGCTCGCGAGTCCCTATGCCTGCCAATTCGCTTTACATCGACTGCACCGCCTCCGCTGTCAATTTTATCGACTCAAAGTTAAAACCAATCTTCGAGCCGGGCTTGATCACACCCCAGGCTACCCAGGTTCCCAACCCCTGCTTTAGCGCCGCAATGGCTGCTTTTGTTGAGGCGAACTACCCGAATGATGAAGCGCGCAATAAGGCCTGTCGACCCATTCCACTGCCTGACAACCCAACGGGTTGGTTGACTTCGCAGCTGGGCAATATGATGAATCAAGGCGCTTTCAATCGCGATCCCATACTCAAAAAGTGGGTCGCCAGCTGCCGGCTCGACGCCTTCGGCAGAGTGAGTCGAGGAGTGAAGCCTTATCATCTCAAAAAGATTGCCGTGCTAACGCGGCTAAGGAAAAACATCAAACCCGCGGTGGTCAACTTGAAGCAGTTAATTGATAAGTACAATACAGCGGCTTGATGAATCTTTCGTCGAGCCGCTGTATAGCATTGGCCAGAGCGAGTTGAGCTAGCGCAGAAACTCCATACCGATACCCCAACTATTGGTGTACTTGTAATAATCTACAAGATCACTGTTGTAACCAGTACGCGCCCAGAAATACAAAGGTATACCGGCAAGTTGCGTAGTGACTTCCAGGCTCGTGCTATTATTATCGAACGGTCGCGCATAGCCAGTTGTGTGCTCCAGCTCGACCCTCTCAAAACAAACCCAATCTGAACAAGGCTCATCCTGTAGCGTGTAGGCCAGGGCAAACTGAAGGCATGAATAGTTAGCACGGGGCCTGGATTCTGCGCCATCCCCTTCCCAGACGTTGTACTCCTCCGGGTCACCCTGAAACAATCCATGGTCAAGGTAATGCCGATACTCAATTTGAGTTTCGGTTCGTCCCGCTAATTTCACGAGAAACGGAGTATTCCATTCCTTGACCCAATCAATCGAAAGGTAATCCCAACCACGGCTTATGGATTCCCGCGCAGTGATCTCAGGATCACCCCGCAGATCAGCCGCATCTGCGGCCAGCCTATATCCCTGCGGGTCACTAATGCGCTGCCCATTGGACTCATGTCCCTAACCAAAGTCCCAGTGACTCGGGTTAGTCCGATCATAGACACCGTCCCGCCACACCCGCAGAAACAACTCTGGGTTATAGCGCCGAGCCACAACCGGGGACGACTGCCGGGTTGCAACGTACTTAGAAAAACGGGTCGTGAAGGCAAGATATAGACGCGGCGTATTTCGGACCCGGTCGATGTTTATCACCGAGAAAATCGCATCGACTACTGGATTTAGCACAGGGTATTTCACGGACAGCGTAGCGTCCATGTAATGCACGCGCTCATCCTGTGAATCCAACCTGGCCAACAGCTTATTGGGCTTATGCATGGTAAGCCCATCAACTCCATTACCTAACAGAGGCTGCATACTCTCTTCCCGAGGTGCATAGCTGTCATAGCAAGCAAGCCGAACCTGGTCATCGGAGAAGGTTGGACAGGTTAGAAAGGCCTGATCAGATTCAGCAGCATATCCCGTGGAAATTGCGACCAGAGTGATGATTACGCAGCCAATAGATGCGGGATAGAGAGTCATAGCGCTTATACCTGTGAATAAAAGCTAAATATCTTGTAGCGATCAATTGCAAACCGGGGCGACACTGCCAGTCGGATGGCTCAAACCAGCCTGACATCCTCATTGATTGCCGCAATTCTAACCCGACTAAGGCATGATACCGTGCAAACTAATAGGCAACGCCAAGGGTTGCCTCAGCTGTGTCATCAGTATTCGCCCCATTGGCGTGCTGATTATGGAAGATGGCTCAGGGATGGATGAGAAGGTCATTGCCGTCCCGCCTCCTCATATCACTGGGCGCTACGAATCTATCCATGACCATACTGACCCATGACCATACTGACCCACGACCATACTGACTTGAGTGAAATCAGCCTCAAGCAAATAGAACATTTGTTTGAGCACTATAAAAACCTCGAACCTGACAAGGTGGTCAAGATTTGAGGATGGAAAAACGCTGACACTGCCAGTGAGATGATTACAGCCGCAATCGCGAGGTATCGCGCCCTGAAGTTAACTATTGACCAAAAACACTGCTGCTATAGGGTCGCATATCCTTTATAATGCGCTCTCTTGCGTTCATCTGCAGTGAAATTCGGCAATTTTGCCATTTTGCACGCAAATCTGGTTTGGCCCTTTCACAGCGGCAATGGCAATAGCCTTGGCCCTGACCCATGCCTTCGTATCTCAAATTCCCGAAATACTTGGCAATTAGACTGGTCTTCCCTCTCTTATTCTGCGAGCTTTACCATTGTCCAGAACAGAACAAGAGATCACGAATGGCAAAACCCAACTACTCGTTTGAAAAACGGCAGAAAGAAATAGCAAAAAGAAAGAAAAAGGAGGAGAAGCGTCAGAAAAAACTCGCTAAAAACGCGGATGAAGACCAGAGCGCATCAGTGAATGATGAAGCTTCTTCACAGTAGTTCCAATAGGGAAAATGCAGTACCGCGATTTCTAATTTCGAATTTTGGATTCGAAAAATTACTTTTAATCAAAACAGAGAAAACAACATGAGCAAAGGGACAGTTAAGTGGTTTAACGCAGACAAAGGGTTTGGCTTTATTACCCCAGAGGATGGAGGCAAAGATCTTTTCGTCCACCATTCTGAAATTCAGAGCGGCGGTGGTTATGCGACGCTAAATGATGGGCAGGCAGTAGAGTTTGAAGTTGGCCAAGGGCAGAAAGGCCCATGCGCCAATAAGGTAGTGCCGCTCTAGTTTGCGTTAAGAGGCCAAAGCAATAATTTGATTTCGGATTATTGCTTTGTGCCGACTCGCCTCACCCGCTCCACAGTACGACCGGTCTACTCCGCAACAGCTGCTGAATCCGATCTCAGCCAGTCACCAATCCGCCAAGTGCTTCCAGTTACCGAGCACTCCAAACTTTGACAGCAACATTGCTGCAAACGTTTAGACGCGGCCAACACATTGGCATTTACCCGGCGCGCTGTTAGATTGGCGCCATGTCGGAAAAATCCACGAGCTATCTTGTCACCGCTGCCGCACGATTCCTGTTTCCTTATAAGAAGCAGATCATTTGGGCCAGTATTGCTCTCATCGTTACCGCCGGACTTAATTTATCCCTGGTTCAATATGTGCGCATTATTGTCGACCAGGGATTTGTCGCTGCCTCTGCCATCATGTTGAACCAGGCCATTATAGGTTTCTTGGTGATTGCCTTGCTGCAGGCAATAGGAACTTTTGCGCGCTTCTACTGGGTATCATGGCTTGGAGAGCGTGTTACTGCCGATCTACGCAAAGCCGTTTTTTCCCACATCATTGGGCTGCATCCTGCCTACTTCGAAGCCAACCTCAGCGGCGAGATTCAATCCAGAATCACGACGGACACGACCCTGATCCAGTCCGTGATCGGTTCATCAGCATCCATCGCGCTGCGGAATCTTCTGCTGCTGCTCGGTGGCATCGTATTCCTTTTTATCACTAATCCGCGACTCACCAGCGTGGTGCTTATCTGCATTCCACTAGTGATTGGTCCTATCATGTTTTTTGGGCGAAAGGTCAGAAGACTGTCCCGCAACTCTCAGGATGAGATCGCCAATGTCGGCGCCTATGTTGGCGAGAGTATTCAACAGATAAAAACAGTTCAGGCCTACACGCATGAGGCTGATGACCGGAACAGGTTTGCAGAGCATGTTGAGAAAGCGTTTAACGTGGCACTCCAGCGCATCAAGACTAACTCTATACTGATCACAGCGGTGATGAGTCTGGTGTTTGTCGCCATCGGCGCATTGATCTGGGTTGGTGGCCGGGATGTCATCAACGGATTAATGTCCGCTGGCGAACTGACCGCCTTTGTCATCTATGCAGTCATGGTGGCAATGGCAGTTGCCGCCATCAGCGGGGTAATCGCCGAGTTGCAGAGGGCAGCCGGTGCCCTGGAGCGGCTCATGGACTTGCTGCACGCAGAAAATGAAATTGAGGCTCCGGAGAATCCAAGAAGCTTCAACGGCAAGCCATCTGGTGCCCTGGCACTGGAGAAGCTCACGTTTGCCTATCCTTCCCGGAGGCAAACCCTAGCCATAGATGATGTGTCCCTCGCCATTGAACCGGGCGAAAACGTGGCGCTGGTAGGCCCTTCGGGCGCTGGCAAGTCCACCCTATTCGATTTGATTCTCCGCTTTTATGACCCAAACTCCGGTGCTATCAGACTTGACGGTATTGACATCAGAGAGCTGGATCCGCTGGAATTACGCAGCCATATTGCGGTGGTATCGCAACAGCCCGCCATGTTTACCGGTAACGTGTGGGAAAACATTCGCTACGGACGGCCAGAGGCTGGTGATGAGGAAGTGAGGAAAGCGGCAGAACTTGCCTATGCCGATAATTTTATCGAGCAGCTTCCGGAAAAATACGATAGCTTTCTGGGCGAGTCGGGCGTTCGGCTTTCCGGAGGGCAGAAGCAGCGCATTGCAATCGCCCGGGCGATCCTCAAAGATCCGGAGATTCTGCTGTTGGATGAAGCAACCAGCGCCCTCGATGCCGAGAGCGAGCGCCAGGTTCAAATGGCACTGGAGCGGCTTATGCGAAACCGGACTTCATTGATCATCGCTCACCGCCTAGCGACTGTGAAAAATGTAGATCGTATCGTGGTGCTCGACTCAGGCAAGCTCATTGCCCAAGGTACGCACAGAGAACTCTTACAAAGCTGTGCACTTTACGAAAATCTCGCCAGGCTACAGTTTAGTGAAAACAGCAGCTAGCTTACGCTGATTCAAGGCATCTTGAGCAGCAGTCCGCAGGCTGTTAATCAGACATGCTGGCGCGAAGCTTGTATTCAATCCGTCCGACCCGAGCAGCAAGCCACTCCGATTGATAATGCAGGCAGTTATGGGGCTGCTGCCATAGGCTGGGCAGAATACTTGAAAAGCCTCGAGGCTTAAGACCCTCTGGTATCGCAGATGTAAATGCCTGGCGTAGTTCAGTTACTGATCGCCTAGCTGCTCCTTAACACGTGCACCGCGCAAAATATTAACCATGCCATAGTTACCTTCGTGGCAAGCGTACTCATAAACCTGGCCCGCCACTTTGTATATGGGGATGAGACCCACTATCTTGTCACTAAACGTCGAGGGATCATCAATGGTAAATTCATAGTCGATTCGGTCGTTGGCGACCCGGGTGAACCTCTCGGTCAGGTGCTTATCCTCCGAACTGCCAAGCGCGGAAAATGAATTAGTAAGACCATTGAAATTTCGCGTTTCGACTACCAGGGAATCACCATCCCAATAACCCCGCGAGTCACCTGACCACTGCCCTATCTCCGCTGCTGCATGAGGACGATTATCCATCGGCACGATGCGGGCGTCATGAACCATTTCAATGATGATGGCCACATGGTCTCGATTTTGAATTATCTGCAGATTGTTGTTATAGAAACTTGGTTTAACAGGCGGCCCAGCATTGAAACCAACCAGGCAGCGGTCGGATAGCGGGCGATCCTCTGGCCCGTCTGTTCCGAAGTTTGCCCCAATGGCATTCCGAACTGGGCGCTGAGGAGGTTGGCCGCGCACAGACCGAAACGCAGATTCCTGAAGAGTAGGAAGCCTGCCGTTCTTGGGATAAATAATGTGTGAAGTCAGCCTGGCACGTCCCAAACCTGCACTCTCTATCCAGAAGTCATTATATGCTTCATCGACGCCAGTCCCCGGTATCGCAGCGTCAGAAGCCTCATCACGGGCAGCTGATCTGGACTGTAGTTGCGCAACTTCTTCCTCAGTCAGGTATTGCCGTAATCCGAACTGGGCAGGACGCTGCATTGGTGTAGAGGAGGAAAAGTTCCAGACTCCCTGCAGGTCCGGCTGCCCCCATTCGGTTCTGGGCACACGGTAACTCTCCGCAGCCATAACCAGGCCAGGAAGACACATTAATGCCGCGCATCGAACTAAGGAAATTGACGCTAAAAACTGCATATATAGGCTAAGTGAAGTAAAGATTTGGCTCTAGAGTACGCGCATCAAATCGTGCTCGCAACAAGCGTGATTGCAATGTCAGGCAGATCAGACTCTGCAAGGTCCGCAAATCGTACTGCTCAGGCATTAACAGCCACTCAAGCTTCGACCCCCTGGATAATTTGATTTCTGCCTCTTGTCCATTCCTGGTTTCTATCCCGCGCAAGTGTCTGTCACCCTGCGCCTGGATATGTACAAACGGCCGCTGCATGGCTTATATTGAGGATGATCAAAGCTTCTCTGACAAGAATTAGATTAGAGTCAGGCCCTGCAAAACTCAGCCGACTGATCACTCACAAACGGTAAAAGAATGCGCGACAGATACATCATAGTAGACGACATTTATAGCGACCCGGATGGGCTAGTTCAGGCAGCTTTAGAATCTATCAAGCAAGCCGAACTCCCCAGAGGGAACTATGCAGGCGTAATGACTACCCATCCTTTCCTGGGTGAGCAGCATCGAGCGCTGTTTCAACAGTTAACAATGGAGCCCTCTATCAACAGCTCCACAAATGCGAACGGCAAAATCAGATTTACTCTGCCGGAAGACCCCTTTAAATTTCACATTCACTATGATGTGGATATGAGTACCAAGTGGGCTGGTGTTGTCTATCTATCAAAAGAACACCCGCCGGGTATTGAGGGCACGAGTTTCTGGAAGCACAAGCGAACAGGCCTGGAGATAGCGCCCAATACTATCGAAGGTTTCGAGCAGTATGGGTGGAAAGATTTTAATGACCTGCGGCTTTTCCTGGAAGATGAAGGCCTTGACGAATCGCTCTGGGAGAAGACACTATCAGTGCCCTATAAGTACAACAGGTTGATATTGTTCAGACCCTGGATGCTGCATTCTCCCGGCCCGGCTTTTGGAGGTACCCTAGAGAATTCCAGAATCATCCAAACTCTCTTTCTTGGCAACTAAGCTTAAACAATAGGGTCTTACGGTTCAGGGCATATGCGTTGAGTCTGCGGCAATGAGGCGGCACTTACCTATTAAGGGTAGCGGTGCCCACAGGCGACAGCTGGCAACGAGGATTCCATAAATGCCTAACCCAGCGCAATTTCAACCCGATTACTCTCGCGGTTAACTCAAGCCCGCAGAAATTTGGTCGGGCAACAGCAGAAAACCAGTGCAACTTAACTCTCCTGGAGTTGCGCTATCGAGCCTGCAGAGGGCCAACAAGACCAAAGCTCATCCTATTGCTCGAGGAAATCCAGAATTGTCCGATTGATAAAAGCCGCATCTTCAGGTGAACTTCCACCACCAGCGAAATGCCCCCATAGCGTGGGAATCACTGTGAACTTTACGTCTGGAATGAACTGAGCCTCGTGCCTGAGAGCATCGATATGGAAGTACAAGTCAGTCTCGCAAGGCATGTAAAGAACTCTCGCCTTGATTGACCTCAATGCCGCTTTATAGCCGCCGTTGAATCCGGGCGTGTCTCCCACGTTATTTTGCTGCCAGGTTGTTGCCAACCAGATATAGTCATTCGCATCCCAACGAGAGAATGCGTTCTGGTAATAGGTGTTTACTTCCTCAAGCGTATTAAGCCCCAACTGCTCAAAATAGCGATTGCGATACCATTCCTGCGAAGTCCCCCAGGCGGACCAATGGGTGCCAGCTGCAGCCAATCCTACCCGAGGTTGCTCGGTGTAATTACCGCCATTGTATGCAGCATCCGCCATGATGGCTGACTTGAAGCTCTCCAGCCGCATGACGCCGTGAGGATGCTCTACGGCGGAGCCGCACCAGCCTACCGCGTTCTGCATAAAATCAGGATAGCTCACCGCCCACTGAAACGCCTGCTACGCCCCCATGGAAAAACCGAGCACGGCAACAATGGAGGATACGCCGAGCTCTTCCGTCAGCAGTCGATAGCCCGCTTCGATATTGTCCCTGATCGCGATAGTCGGGAAATTTGGCCCATTGAAAGGGGGCGGCGTATTGCTTGGAGAACTTGACAAACCGTTCTGAAACATATCAGTGGCGACAATAAAATACCTGGAAGAGTCCAGCGCCATACCTTCGCCAATCAGGAAATCATATCCATGATGGTTGCCACCATAAAACGAGGGTACCAGGAGCACATTATCTCGCGCGGCATTGAGCTCACCGTGGGTAACATAGGAAACCTTCGCCACCGGTAAAACATCACCCCCTTCCAGTTCGAAATTCCTGATCTCGAAGATCTGGTGGCCGCCGTCAGCGCTAGCGACTCGCGCTGTGAATAGACAAAACCAGAGCAAAATCCTTATCGCACTTTTCTGCATACTTTTTACCTGTATCCGGTACCTAAAGGACTGCGCAACATCGCAGCACGATCAATTATATGGTACAAACATTAAGTCGTTATTTCGGCGAAACGATGTCATCCACACTATCACGAGACAATATCTGCGCATGCCAGCGCCACAGATTCGCCAAGGAATCATCCGGCTTTAGCCCGACCAGTGTCGTTGCGAAGTCGATGCCTGTTACCAGTGTTATGTCTGCAACGGTAAAGCGATCACCGGCAACGAACTCACTCTCCGCTAACTCTTTATCTATCCGCTCATAGTATTTTTCCACACTTACATCGCTGGCTTCTTTGACTTCGGGAATCTGCTTGACGATTCCCATTTTGGCCACCACGGGACCATGCACCCAGGACTGGCCGATCTGCGACCACAGCTCCGTTTCCAGTTGACGGTTGCGCATCTCAATATAGCCCAATTCAAAAGCATCCCTGCCGAACAGGTTGGGCTCAGGACACACAGCCTCCAGGTACCTGCAGATTGCGATAGACTCAGCAAGGCAGCGCCCGTCATCAAGTTCAAGCACCGGCAGCTTGCCGCTTGGGTTTTTCTTCAGGAAGTCTGGAGTCTTGTGTTCACCCTTCATCATATCGACTTCGACAAGTTCGTAATCCAAACCTTTCTCAGCAAGGAATATGACCACTTTTCGGGGATTAGGGGCTGTGCCGTAGCTGTATAGCTTCATACTAGAGCTTTCCGTTCAGGGTAGGATGTCACACATCAGTGAATTCATGATCCGATATTCTCCAGCCAAAGCCAGGCGAGTCCATGTAAGCAGGCCAGAATCGCTGGTTATTCGAGCTCACCTGATCTATCTGCCGCACTCATCGTCAGCGCGATTTATCTTTAGTAGACTGGCGGCATGATAGAATTTCCCGTGCTGGATCTAGAACGGCCGCTGGCTCTGCTCAGACAGTGTCCTCCATATCAGCCCACGCCAATAAAGGAAGCAACATCCCGAAACGGCAACCGGATACTCATCAAGGATGAGACGAGCCGATTCAATCTGGGCGCTTTCAAGGCACTCGGGGGAATCTACGCTATCGCGGCTTTTCTATTGCAGCAATGGCAAGAAGAGACAGGCACCTCCCTTGAACCAAGGCGATTATTTGACAGAGACGTCAAAGATTGGAGCAATCGTTTTACTTTTATCTGCGCAAGTGCTGGCAATCACGGTGTCGCCGTCGCCAAAGGCGCCCAGCTCTTTAATGCCAGGTGCCGGGTGCACCTTTCAGAGTCCGTGCCCCTGGAATTCCAGGAAAAACTTACCCACCTCAGCGCCATTGTCATGCAATCCGGCGCCACATATGAGGACAGCATGGTCGCTGCCAAGCTAGACAGTGAAAGTGCGGGGCAGGAAGATATTCTGCTGTCTGACAGCTCCTGGCCCGGCTATAAAAGAATGCCAAGCCTGGTCATGGAGGGCTACACCGTCATGGCCGCAGAAATGCGGAAGTCGTTTCTGGAAACGAATACCTGGCCCACCCATGTTTTTTTGCAGGCTGGCGTCGGGGGCATGGCAGCCGCCGTTGCCTATCACATATGCAACACCTGGGCTCAACAGCCAGAAATCATCGTGGTAGAACCAGAGGCAGCCCCTTGCTTGCTCGAAAGCAAAAAGGCCGGAGTGCCAACTGCGGTCACAGGTCCGGTTTCGGCGATGGGTAGACTGGATTGCAAGGAACCCTCCTTGCTCGCATTTGAAATTCTGCAGCAGGCTGCAGACCGCTTTGTTTGCGTGAGTGAGTCAGAGGCAGATACCGCCGTTATCCAACTGGCTGAGAGCGGTATTGATACCACTCCTTCCGGTGCAGCAGGCATGGCCGCGATGCTTGAGGCATCGCGACTCGAAATAGGGATGAGCGAGGGTTCAATTTGCCTGGTGATTGCGACGGAAGGCTACATTGACCTGCCTGTAGAAAAAATCACCGTTTAACAAATTTAAGCACTTCCTGATCTCCAACTGAGGCACCCCATATGACACCATCATCACTCACCGCAATGCCTTCAGGAAAACTGGTGCCGCCGGTTGGGCTAGGATCTGGAATGAAATCCGTGATCATGCCATCGAGTGTGCCCACATAGATGCCGCGATGCCAGCCGGGGTTGTAGCCATACTCCCCCACTGCCGCGCGTGATTCCGAGTCTACTGCGTACAGCGTATCTCCAAGAATGCGAATCCCGCTGGGTCGTCCCCAGTGCGTCCAGATTGCCAGCAGCTCACCCTCTGGTGATAGCACCTGCAGCCTGTTGTTGGTGCGATCGCCTACGTACATGCGCCCACGCGAATCTACAGCAATAGCATGTGGACCTTCAAACTGAAGCGGCCCATAGCCTTTTTCTCCCCAAGCCTCAATAAACTGACCGTCCGCCGTCATGTGAACGATGCGACGGTTTGACTCAGGGTTAATATGACCGTCAACGATATAGAGCGACCCATCTGCACCGATGGCTAGATCTGAGGGCTCGTTAAATTCTCCAGGAGCGTCACCGCGTATACCTGGCTCACCAAGCACCAAAAGCAATTCACCCTCTGGTGTGAATTTAAAAATCTGGTTGCCTTTCTCGCCTTCGATGATGCCCGCATCAATCAACCAGAGGTTGTCATCATCATCAACGACAACGCCGTGGGGCCAAACGAACATGCCGCTGCCAAAACTGAAGAGCAAATCCCCGCCTGGACTGAACTGCAAAACCGGATCCACATCTGATTCCGGGCAGGCGCCATTGTTGCCACCGCAACGTTCAAATACCCAGATGTTTCCCTTGGAATCCACATCAATCGCATTACCAGACCCCATGGATCGTCCTTCGGGGAAATCGACAATGTTCCGCACTATCTCATAGGAATTGGGATAGTCCGGCAGGACGTCATTTTGCTGGGCGAAACTGCTCTCAAGGCAGAACACTGCCAATAAACTGGTTGATGCGATCAAAAGTTTTTTACTTAAAATCATAAAATGCCTTCGGTCTGCGCCGTTTCATGGGAACCGCTGAAAAATGCAGATCTCTTTCTCAATAATGCGGCCTCGATATAAAGTACCTTAACTTGGATAGGGAAATAAACAGGAATTTAAGCTCTAAACTCTGGCGCCCTGCTCGTGAAAATCATAACTCATTGATTATATTTATAATTCCCTAAACCCCTAAAGATATGGCGGGAGTGATTGCCAGCGCTTGCTGTGGCCCGACGCCCCATTTCTATGCGAGCATGCGAAATTTCCCGACTAAAATAACAGGATCCTTTATGACACTGATGATTGGCCAGAATAGCGTGGTTTCCATGCACTACACCCTCAAGAACGACGACGGCGAAATCATGGACAGCTCAAATGGCAAAGAGCCCATGGTCTATCTGCATGGTGCCAACAACCTGATCCCAGGCCTGGAAACAGAGCTCACCGGGAAAACCTCAGGCGCCACCTTCAATGTCAGCATTCCTCCCGACAAAGCCTACGGCGAATTAAGCGACGAATTGATCCAGGTAATCAGCAAGAGTATGTTTCAAGGCGTGGAATCGATCGAGCCCGGTATGTCTTTTGTTGCGCAGGGAGACGGTGGCGCCCAGCGCCAGGTGCGAGTTACGCAAGTAGAAGGTGATGATGTCACCATCGATGCCAATCACCCGCTGGCAGGGCAGACGCTAAATTTCGAAGTTGAGGTAGTCGATGTACGAGAAGGTACGCCACAGGAAATCGAACACGGGCATGTCCATGCCGGCGGCGAAGATCACTAGCCGCGATTGTTTGAAGCCAGCCGGTCAGCACACTGGCTGACACTACAAAATAGATCCCGTGAAGTCTCTGTTAAGCCTCATTTTTAGGGTTGAACAGAATCACCGGTTCAAGCTGGTGCAGTGCTTGTCTCAGTGGACGTGACGGGAATAAGCGGATTGAGCGTGTGAGTAAATGCGGGAGCGTCAGCAAACACTGTGCCGGCAAAACACGAAAACAACCGATTTTCTCAAACCGCGAACTCTTTAAAACATCTCAATTACGTATTCTTTGTTGTTAAATCAATCTCTCGTTAAACAGTTCCAGCACAGCAGGGGCATCCCATGGCGCCGCTAGCCATGACGGATTCTGCCGCCTTGACGTTTTGTTGAGCCGTGCGCCGGGTCGCCGCAGCGTTAGCAAAACTGCCGCTAGTCAGCTGTTCCGGCGAAGTTATTACGATTTTCTGTCCAAAGTAGCCGGTATAGATTTCATATTGATGTCGCTGGATGTCTGTGTGTACTCGAATCGTGTTGGCATCGACTACCTCCACATCGCTGTTTCTCACGCCATCCTGTAAAACCACGGCGTTCGCGGCATCAGGCAGGTTCGTCACTCTCCAGCTTGTGGGCCTGCGTTCAGCGTTTCGGTCTGCGGCGTAAGTACCGATATGCAGTGCGCCAGTTGTCTTATCATTCCAGGCTCTATCGACACCGAGCGCCGGGTAATCGACTCCTTCCAGGGTTGGAGCCGTATATTTATCCAGATGCTTAACCGAAAAAGCGTCTTTCCAGCTTCCTTCGGCGATCTCATTGACCATCTGCTGGGCTGCGCCTTGCCCTCGTGGATACGGTTCGCCATTATTAAACCACCAGCCGAATTTCTCCATGTCATCGCCAAACCAGCGCGGCTCGGAGTATTGTTCAGCGGCCGCCCGTAATTTTTCGTACACCGTTTCATCACCCAAGGACTTGGCGATTGCCATGCCCAGAGCGCTCGGCCGGACGTCACGAGAAGCGTCACGCCATCCGTTTGAATTAGCCATGGCATCATAGATTTGTGTCGCTATTTCTGTTGATTGTGGCAGCAGATAAAAAGCGACACCTGCCCCCGCTGCTGTGACTCCAGGCGTATTAACTTTAAACTGTTCCAACGGGTCATAATAGAGTGTCATCCATTCAATCTGATTCTGGCCGTTGATCCCCATATAACTGTCTTTCATGAACTCGATCCAGTTCTCGAAGACACCATGGGCATTCGTCACACCCAATTGATCAGATAGATAGATGCCCAACCCGGCGGCAGCATTACAGAACGGCCAGATCTTGGTATTTTCGCAATGCGGTCCCTCTGGATGGTCGAGATATTGCTGCTGCAGGTGCTCTACGATGGCAGGTTGGGTCCACTCAAAGTGTTCATTTTCGTAGCCTGCGATCTGCCAGGGCTGTTCCCACTTGTCATCTCCAGACACGTACTTATAAATAGACAAAACCAGATTCAGCCAGCCGCGGAAAAATAAATTGCCATCTGCGCCGATCGGATCCGGCTGCAGCCCCCAGGGCTCAACGCCATTCGCAGTCCAGCCCGGTGAGTCGTAATTGCCGCGTACGCGTTCAGGCCAGGCCTGAAAACCAGGCGCATTGGAAAGCCCATATTTTGCCCGATCCGGGCTGGGGCCGATAAAAGTATTCCAGTCTATCGCTGCCCAGTAAGAGGTATGGCGGGTGGCAAGCTCGTCCATGATGCGGGTATAAACTTCACGCCAGGCTGGCGTCTGATCCGCCATAAGCATCACGCCATAACTGGAATCTGCAAGATCGAAGCGTGGATAGCTCAGCATTGGTGCGCCGGTATATTGGTCCCACCAGGGATGGGGGCCAATGCCGTCATCATTCCAATCGATCTCCCCTCGATCGATGTTTATTCCCCAGGGCTTTTCCAGATTTTCTCGATAGGCCCAATCATCCGCGGTGGTCGCCTTTTGCCAGATATAGCGCAGCCACCCTTTCGTGCGGTCATTATGACTCGGGTAAGAAGCCGAGGTCAGTGGGGAAGTCGCGCAGGCGCCCAAGGCTGCACCACCGCCCACTATGGTGGAATTTTTTAAGAACGCGCGGCGCGAAGAAACTCTGGATCCACTCATAGACTAACCTATGGGCCACAATTTGATGGCGTTGTTGTTGCTTCTGTTGTTACTTCAGTTGTTGCTTCTGTTGTAACAGTCTTGCTGAATCAATTCAATCTGGCCTTGAAACAAAGTGATCGGAGGCTTGCTTATGATATTGAGAATCATTATCATTTGCGCCATTGCAAATTCGCTAGCTTCGCAGACCCGGTTGGGGAAGCTACCTGGGAACCACGATGATCCGCAAAGCACTCTTCTGGATGCACCTCAGTGCAGGCGTCAGCGCCGGCCTGATCATATTGATGATGTCAGTTACCGGCGTGATTCTGACCTATGAGCGTCAGCTTCAAACCTGGGAAGATGGTCCCTACTACTCTGAACCAGAGGCCGGGCAGCGCCTGAGCATAGATGAGCTGATTGCTGCCGCGAATCAGACCGAGGGCTTCGAGGCCTCCAGCCTGATCGTAAATTCCAAGGCCAGTGCACCGTTTATTGCCCGCATGGGTCGCTCCCAGACTCAGCACCTGAACCCCTACACCGGTGCGATATACGAACCCCACAGCGACTCACTGAGCGCTTTCTTCTCTGATGTGCGCAGCCTGCACCGCTGGTTCCTGGTGACCGGTGACGGCAGGGCGACCGCTCGCGATATCACCGGCGCTGCCAATCTGTTGTTTTTGTTTCTGCTGCTAAGTGGCGTCTACTTGTGGCTGCCCAAGATTATCAATTGGGCAACCGTGAAGGTACGCATCTGGTTCAATCCAATGGTGAGTAACTCCGCCGCGAGGGATTTCAATTGGCATCACGTATTTGCGTTCTGGGCCGCACTGCCGCTGCTGGTGATAATTCCTACCGCCTCGGTATTTAATTACGGCTGGGCGAACAGCCTTGTTTATACCCTGGCCGGAGATAAACTGCCGCAACGCAGCCCGGCTGTAACACCTGACCCCTTAAATGAACCAGTTCGAGTGCAAAGCTACGAGGCCCTAGTCGACACCGCCGCGACCTACCTTGAAAACTGGCGCACCATCAGTTTCTCGCTGCCACAAGCGGGCGCCGAAACCATTACCCTCACCATCGATGAAGGCAACGGCGGGCAGCCGCAGTTGCGTCACAACCTGACCCTCGATAGGACTTCCGGAGCAGAAGCGAGTTGGGTGCCGTTCACGGCACAGTCGTCCGGCGTAAAGGCGAGGCGCTGGGTGCGCTTTCTGCACACCGGTGAAGCACTGGGGCTGACTGGCCAAACGATCGCGGGCTTTGCGTCAATCGCGGGGTCAATCCTGGTGTGGACTGGCCTGGCACTGGCGCTGCGCCGCTTTCTGCGCTGGCGCGCTCGTATCCGAAGGCCGGTAGTGGCCAATGAAAACACCGGCGAATTAGCAAGCTAGTTCAGCCGGTGTTATGAATGCCGATTGTCTAGTTTGCAAGGTACTTCTAGCAACAAACCTTTTTATCGAACCCTTCTAGAGAAGCGTGTTGGTGGCCCTTTTTAAAGTGCCGGTATCACGCCTGTTATCGCGCCGCAGCCCGCACCGCCATGTCATTGAGGACGTCGATGTAATGGACCTGTGTGCCAAAACCACAGTGACCGTGATAAGGCAACCAGTTGAACTGTGCGTTGGCGGCTGGTGCCTCCATCAGATTGAGGGATTCTTCCAGGAAGCGCAGGCCATTGGTGAGATAGTAGTTGTCCATATCTCCCATCCAGAACTGCAGTTTGCCTGTAAGGTCTGAGCCCATCCGGGACCAGTTTTCTTTGACATAAATCTCCAGATCCCAGGGTCGCCAGGAGTTTGCTACCGCAGGATTTATCTCACCTGTCGCCTGATTCCAAACCGGTATAGGATCACCGTTTTCATCGGGCTGGCCGTAGACCGCATTCCAGGCGCCCCACTGCGCGCCGGAGTTCACATAGCTTCCGCCTCGCCCCATCACCGCTTCCAGGCGCACCTCATCGGCGATGCTGAATCTCGGATCACCATTGGTTGACCGTGCGCTGGGGCGCTGCATACCGCTGGCGCTGACAAACGCGTTATCGTCATCATAGAGATTGACCAGCTGAAAGGCGCGGAAGCTGGGTGAGTCTGGGCTCAGTGAATAGGCACCATTAAAGTAGTCTGGATATAGAATCTGCAGCGCCATGGAAACCCAGCCCCCGGTTGAGCAACCCGTCACAAAACGACTGGTGGGAATATCATCAATAGGAAACTGTTCTGCCAGATAGGGAAACAGCTCAGTGAAGTTCGCATCGGTATAGGGACCGGATACCGCGCTGTTCATTTGATAGGAGTCGCCATAGGGAGATTCGCCGTCAAGAAATACAATAACCGCGGGCGGCGTCGAATCATCCAGCCAATACTCCATGAACTCGCTGTCATTCATCAAGCGCTGACTGCGGGTATAGCGGCCATTGAGTCCAGCCACATGGAACAGAACCGGATAACTGTCTCCGCTGCCCTGCTCGTAGGCGGGCGGCAGCAATACCGAAGCGCGCAGATACATATCCTGGTCATAGAATTCTGATAACAGGTCCGAGCGAATGCGCACGAACTTCAGCAAGTCTGTATCTTCCGGCAGCATTTCCTCCGGCACCCTTTCCGACAGGTTAAAACTCAGTTCTTGCGAACCGCTGCCCACCTCAATGGACTGCGGCGTGGAGTAATAGTTGCCGGGCGAATCAAGATCGGACAGCACTTGATTTACATCCAGCAAGGCCTGCACCTGCCAGGTCCCTGAGCCTAATTCCATCACCGACTGAATCGGGAAACCTGCATCAGGTTGAAACTCAATCGTGCTGCCATCCCAATTCTCCACATCCACGGCAAAAAATGGCGAGGCATCACGGGGCGCTGGTGAGTCACTGATGCTGAGCCTGGGCTCCCTGCGCGTATCTTTGGTAAAAACCACGAACAGACGTCCAGTCTGGGATGCATCGGCATCTGGCAATGCAATCATGATTTCCGTAACTTCCGCTTGAAGCGTCTGCAGAGACAGCCCCAGCACACAAGAAAAGCCAATCACCAGAGTCGATAAGCGCATCCACAGTCTCCTTGGAACTTCATAAACAATTCGAAGCGACAAGAGTACGTTGATTTCACAACGCGTCAAGTGACCAAGCATCGCAGGAACAGGCGTGGAATATACGGGTGCATGCAGCCCCAATCTTGTGCACATTCAAAGTCGCTTGCCTCACGGCAAAAAGTGTAGAGAATGAGTGTCAGAATTCCTCAACAGGTCCGCTAATATGCCCTTATCCAGACGCCAGCTATTACAACTAAGCGCCAGCCTTGGCGCCCTGACGGCTAGCGCTGGTCTGCCTTCTGCCTCACTAGCAGCCCAGACAGTCGCCACCATCAAGCCTGCACGCTTGCGTCCGGGCATGACGGTTGGCCTGGTGACCCCGGCCAGCAATGTGCCGGAGGATGAGGACCTGCTTGCCGCTATGGATCTGGTCCGCTCATTAGGCTTCGAAGCCAAGGCGTCCCCTAACCTTCGCAGCCGCAAGCAATACCTCGCGGGCAGCGATGCGCAGCGCGCCGACGATCTCAACGCCATGTTCACAGACCCTGATGTGGATGCCATCTTTTGTGTGCGCGGCGGCTACGGGTCCGGTCGCTTACTGCGCGATCTCGACTACGGCATGATTGCCAGCAATCCCAAAATACTGATGGGCTATAGCGACATCACAGCGATTCTAAATGCCATTCATGTGCGCACGGGACTTCTGACTATGCATGGCCCGATTGCTGGAGACAATTTTTCCGAGTACACCTATGACCAATACCGGCGCGTACTTGTAGAACCGAGCCAGATCACACAGATTGGCGAAGCACCCTCCTTCCAGTCCAGCCCCGGTGTCGTTGAACGCAGCAACAGGCTTACTCCGATTGTGGCCGGTAGCGCCGAGGGCAAGCTGATCGGAGGCAATCTGTCGCTGATGGTTACGTTGATGGGTACACCCTTTGAGCCCGATTTTGACGGCGCCATCCTGTTCCTGGAAGATGTCTCGGAACCTCCCTACGCCGTAGATCGCATGCTCACCCACCTGTGGTTGACTGGCAAGCTGGATCAGGTCGCTGGCATTGCCTTCGGTAAATTCACCGACGACGGCTACGACAGCAACACTCTGAGTATGGAACAGGTACTTAGGGAACGCTGCGAACCCATGGGGATTCCTACCCTGCGCGGCCTCATGATTGGTCACGTGGATGATATGACTGTGGTGCCGGTGGGAGCACGTGCGCGCCTCGACGTGGATGCCGGGACGCTTACACTGCTGGAGCAGGCGGTCCTCTAATAATCTACAATCAAGCTTGCTTTCGACTCACCGAGTCGCGGGCGTAGGCGCGAATCCATTTCGGGCGAACCAGAGCACCAGTGCCAGCACCAATAGCGCAGGTAATACGAACACCATTACCCCATTCCAGCCAATGGCTGCAAGCAACACCCCCGCACTCAATGAGCCTACGCCCTGCAGCCCAAATACGAGGAAATCGTTTACGGCCTGCACCTTGAATCGCTCTGCGCTGCGATAACACTGAGTGAGCAAGGTAGTTCCACCCAGGAACAAAAAGTTCCACCCGACTCCAAGAAATATTAATGCACCCAGATAATGAAAGAACTCTGGATTCCCCCACCCAATCGCAACACAAACCAGCATCAGCACAAAACCAGCTTTGATGACTTTGAGCGGTCCGAATCGGGTGATTAATGCGCCGCTGAAAAATGACGGCAAATACATAGCCAAAATATGACTCTGAATAACACGGGTCGTCGCTTCCAGTGAGAAATTGTCAATCTCGTGCATGCTCAGTGGCGTCGCTGTCATCACCAGCGCCATGACGCTGTAGGCGATTGCTGCAGCGGCAACCGCCAGCATTAATTTGGGCTGTTTGAGTATTTCAGAAAGCGACCGCTTTGATTCGTTCTGAGTCTCGGACTCAATATAAGAATTCCTGTAAAACAGCAGCAGGATGACAAATGAGATCGAGAGCAAGGCTGCCAATCCCAGAAACGAACCGACGTAGAGCGGCAGGCCCTCTATTGCACTGAAGCGTCGCCCCACTTCTGGCCCGAGCAGGGCCGAAACAATACCAGCCAACATGAGAATGGACAGACTGCGGGGGATAAGTTCGCTGGGCACAGATTCAGCAACCGCAAAGCGAAACTGCTGCATGAAGGCGATATAAACCCCGATCAGAAATCCTGCAAATACGAAAAGGGGAAAAGACGCTCGGCTAATGGCGTAGGCGGATAGCAACGCCGCACAGATGGCAAGGGCCGTGCCGGCAAGAAACCCTGCTTTTCTGCCTGCTCTTGACATAAACATCGAAGCAGGGATTGCGGAGCTGGCAATACCCAAAATTTGCACGGCGATCGGCAGTGTTGCCAGGTCAGGTGAAGGCGCTATCTGCGCACCTACGATCCCACCCAACAATACAAGAATTGGCGCAGCGGTATGGCCGAAGCATTGTGCGATCGTGAGCACGATCAGCGTTCTGTATTTATCCAAGACGGAAGCGCTCGCTTTGATTTCTTGCTAAAACAACCTGCAAAAAACGATTAAAGGGGTGCCCTACTAAAAAGGGGACGGGTTAAGGTCAGGACGATTAGAGTGGAAAACGCGTCTTGCCAATAAACGCGTTCACCGCTTCCAGCAGTCCTGTGCTGGCGTCACTCACGACAAACACCGACTCTTCCCGTTCGCCGGGTGTCAGGTCGTGGTGATCAATCAGGACTATTTCATCTCCATGGGATGGAATCACCTCACCATCCAGTGAGTAGTATTCCGCCTCGGCAATAGCATCGAGCTGACACGCATCAAACTCGGCATAGAGTTCCGGGAATGTGTTGGTTCTGCGGACTATCACGCCATCGGGCGCCCGCCGGTCCACATCGCGCTCTGCGGCCATGCCGCGCACCACGCCCACAGTCTTGCCGATGAAGTCATTGATCTGGTTATAGGATGCTTCATCCTCAGGCCTAATTCTTAGCGCCCTTCTCTCGTAGAGAAAAGGATCTGAGAAAGTGGCGCCCTCACTCTCTCTATCGGAGAAGCTCGCCACATTGGTCGCTACCAGGTCGACTTCGTTATTGCTGGCTAATAGCCAGGATTCACTAAACGGCACCTCTACCCAGTCTATGTTGAAACCCTGCTCAGCGGAAAAGCGCTCCACATACTCCTTAATCCAGAGCTGGGAATCATAGGGATCGGTCGGCGCCTCTCGGGTCACGGCAACCCTGAGGGTTCCCGGAGTGATAGTCTGGATTTGCTCGTCGGCGGCACAAGCGGCCAAAAAAACGAGTATCCAGGGTAGTATCAGGAGATGGAAACGGCGCTGAGGAACATGGGTATTTTTCATGCCCCGAGAATAAATAGGGTAGCAGCAAAAATACAGCGATTTCTTACCACTCCGGCAACAGCGCAGCGCATGATGTGTGGTCAAAGTCTTTTTCTATTTCAGGCAATAGACAGATCTATCCTGCGCAGACCGTGCAAATGCGGCATTGGGAAAAGTGTCAAATTGACGTAGACTGCTGTGCATCATCACCATAATAATCTAATAAAAACACTGCCCAACAAAGATTATCAGGGCCCGGGAGAATCCAAATGAGAAACAGGCTTTACCAATACACACTCTCAGTGTTTGCCATTTCGCTCTTTGCGCAAGCTGTTGGGCAGACTTCCACTCCAGCCAATCTTCTGAATTCATACACTCCCATTGATGACCAGGTAATGCAGGACCCACCCGCCGCAGACTGGCTGATGTGGAGAAACCGTTATGATCTGAGTGGGCATAGCGCATTGAATCTAATCAATCGCGACAATGTCGCCGAACTTGAGGAAGCCTGGAGCATTCCTCTTTCACAGGGCGGCAACATGACCACCCCACTGGTACATGATGGCGTTATGTTTATTGCGGATACCAATAACATTCTGCTGGCTCTCGATGCACGCAGTGGAATCGAGCTATGGCGCTATCAACACGAGTCAGAGAATTTTGACGGCCGACGGCAGGGTATTGCACTCTACGACGACATGGTATTTGTACCACACAATGACCTCGACCTGGTTGCCCTAAATGTGCGTACTGGCGCCGTTGAATGGGAAACCTCAATTACTACACCAGCTCAAGCCATGCGCGGATACTATGGTCTACGCGGCGCGCCCATGGTGGCCGACGGCATATTGATTCAGGGAGTTACGGCAACCATGGTGCCACAGGGGGGGTTCATAGTCGGACTGGATATCGAAACTGGTCGTGAGCAGTGGCGTTTCCATACCGTAGCGCGCCCTGATGGCCCTGGCGGTAATACCTGGAACAATTTGTCCCTGCAGGAACGCAGCGGCGGCTCGGTATGGAACTCCGGTAGCTACGATGCCGAACTTGACCTGGTTTATTTTGGTGCTGCACCCACTTACGACACGGGACCATTATTGGAAGACCTGAGCATCTCTGGCGTGAGTAACGATGCCCTCTATACGAACTCGACAATAGCGCTACGGCCACGGACCGGGGAGCTGGTTTGGCACTTCCAACATATGCCAAATGATCAGTTGGACTTAGACTGGGTTTACGAACGTCAGTTAGATGAATTGGAGATTAATGGCCGCAACCGCAAAGTTGTGTTTACTGCAGGCAAGTTGGCGCTTTATGACGTGGTCGATGCGCAAACTGGTGAATATTTGGATTCGCTTGATCTTGGTGTACAAAACGTAGTCACGGCGGTGGATCCGGAAACCGGTGCCAAGTCGATCAACCCGGATTCAATTCCGAATAAGGAAAGCAATCATTTGGTCTGCCCCTACTTTCTGGGAGGGAGAAACTGGCAGTCTGGCGCCTACAACCCTGACACCAGGATGCTTTACTTACCGGTTCTGGAAATGTGCATGATGGCTGGCCTGATGGCTGATGGTACCTTGCTCTCAACCGGCATCGAAGCCACCCCGGCGCCACGCGCCGACAGCGATGGTCAGTTCGGTCGCCTGCAGGCAATTAATATGGACACCATGGAGTTGGCCTGGCGCCACCGCGAGACTACACCACCTTCTACACCGCTGCTGTCAACTGGCGGGGGGTTGGTGTTTGGCGGCAACCTCGACAGCTCCTTCAAGGCCTACGATGCTGAGACAGGAGCTGTACTATGGCGGGCTGCACTGGGTAATCTGCCTTCATCTTTCCCGATCACCTATGCGGTTAATGGCAAGCAATATGTGGCAGTCGTACAGGGTCAGCCCAGCCGCTTCACTGGCTCACTGTATGGCATCATTTCTAATTTTCTCGGCGAGGATAATCCTGCGATCAAGACGCCAACTGACCAGCCTAAACTGGTTGTCTTCTCTTTGGATTGAGCGAAGACAACACGCTCAAATTCAGGTCTTCAAACGAAAAAGCCCGGATCGGAAGATCCGGGCTTTTTCGTTTGAGAATCAGGTATCTCTATTCAGGCGCCATTTCCAACTCTTTTAGCATGGTGCGTGAGGCGAGATAAAAATGAATGCTGGACCAGATCATCACGGTAGGCAAGAGTGCCAACATTGAATAGCGCAAAGACTCAGCACCAAGCGTTGGCGCGAGGAAGTCACTCAACAGGCCCACCGCAAATGGTCCCATTCCTAGCCCGATAACATTGAGAATAAAAAACAGAATCGCCGATGCTGTGGAACGCCAGCGCAGCCCGACCAGGTTGTGTGTCGTAGCAATGGAATTACCGAGATAAACATTCTGTAGTGTCCCCGGAATGAACACGCACACCAGCGCGACGTATTGATTATCGGTAAGCAACACAATAATCATAAATGGCACGACCATGATCGTGGCAAGCCCGGGTATCCAGGTGTACCAGCGCTTATCCCGCCCTCCCAGTTTGTCACCGAGAATTCCCCCGATCAGTACACCTATCGCGCCAAACAGACCGGTGGATAGGGCCAGCCAGGTGCCGAGTTCGCCGGTAGACATCTCGTGGGTTCGAATAAAGAATGACGCAAGCCAGTTAACCGTGCCATAGCCTGCGAAAGCATTGAGTCCGCAGGCAAGCGCCATGTGCCTGAATGTTTTTCGTTGCCACAACAGGGTAATGACGTCTTTGAAGGGCACCTGCTTATCGGAGGCTTGTTTGTTCTCAACCAGCCCTCTAACAGGCTCTCGTACAGTAGTTCTGACCAGAATTGCCAGCATGATGCCGGGCACACCAACCACCATAAAAGCAACTCTCCAGCCGAAAAATTCGTTCAGCCAGCCGCCGAACAAAAAGCCGAACAGAATGCCAAGATTGACGCCCGTGGAATAAAAGGCAAGCGCGCTGGCACGCTGCATCTTGGGAAAAATATCCGAAACAATCGAATGTGATGGCGGGCTGCCACCCGCCTCCCCTACACCAACGCCGACTCGAGCCAACAGCAATTGCAGATAGTTCTGCACAAACCCACTGATAGCCGTCATAAAGCTCCAAAGACCAACAGATACCGCAACAATATTGCGGCGATTGCTGCGATCAGCCAGACGCGCAATCGGGATGCCCGCAGTGACATAGAACATCGCGAACGCAAATCCAGTCAGCAGTCCCAACTGGGCATCACTCAACGACAGGTCGAGCTTGATTGCTTCCTGCAAAATAGAAAGCAGCTGGCGATCAATGAAGTTAAAGGTATAAACCAGCGTCAGCACTACCAGCACGTAATTTCGGCGGGCTGTGCTGGCATAAGGGTTTTCTAGTTCGGGCAAAGGCTGGGCTTTTCCAGAGCCAGTGTTTTCCTGGGCGTGATCTGTCATGGCAAACTCTTTCTTATTATTGACAAAAATTCAGACTGAACAGCAAGTTACAACACTTTCACGCGTAAGCCCAACTTTAGTGATAACGATGATGAGCGTCGCGATAGCTGTGAGTCGCGACGCGAGCCGTTGAGGCCAGGCTTTCGTTGACATCAAGCCAACAGCCTTGCTGGTGAAACCACTTCGCGAAAACTGTCCAGGGATGCGAAGCCTTCCAAAAGCGTGGACCCTGTAACAAGCGAGCCTGCCAACTTGGCCAGGCCTGGCGCGCTTTGCACACCATAACCTCCTTGGCCCGCCATCCAGAAGAAACCGTCAACTCGAGGATCAAACCCCACCACGAATTCTCCGTCTGGGGCAAATGTACGAAGGCCTGCCCACTTGTGTTCTATGCGATTAGTTGCAAGCGACGTTACTCGCTCAAGGCGATCCATGGCCAGAGCAATGTCTAGTTCCTCTGGCCGTGCATCACAGGCAATACTGGGCGTCTCATCCGCAGGTGAAACCAGCAGCAAACCGGCGTCAGGCTTAAAATAGAATTGCTCTTCGACATCTATCGTCAGCGGCCATTCCGATGCGTCTACGGCGTCAGGCAACTTGACCATAAGCGCAGTCCGGCGCCGTGGCTGAAGACCGAGGTCACCAAGCCCAGCCAGCTTGCCTAACTCTCCTGCCCAGGAGCCCGCGGCGTTAACAACTATTCCGCAGCGCACTTGCTCTCGTTTCTGACTGTTGGACAACTTCACAGCATTCAACGAAAGCGCCCATTCACCGGGTAGCTGCGCGATTGAATCCACCTGTTGGCCACAACACAGCGTGCCCCCTGCCGCCCTGAAGCGACGCAGATAACCCTGCAATATGGCGTCAACTTCCAGGTCGCCTCCCCCGGTCTCTAACAAGCCATCACTGAGATAATTTGAATCAAGAATAGGCACCCGCCGCAGCACCTCGTCCTGATTGAGAACCTGCAACTGGGGCACTTCATGGTGAAACTCACGCATCTTCTTCAGCTGATCCTGACGGGCAATGAACACCGCATCCCGGGGATGCAGCAAGCTCAGCTCAGTGAAGTCATCTGGAGGCTTGCGGAAAAACTGTTCGCTGGCAGCGGTTATGCCTCGCACTGCCGCAGTGCCATATGAAGCAGAGAAATAGGCGGCAGAGCGGCCGGTGGAGTGATAGCCGGGCTGTGACTCCATCTCCAGCAGCAAAACCCGGGCCGAAGGCGCTAACTCGGCAGCGATGGACGCACCGGCAATACCGGCGCCAATCACCACTATGTCATAGCGTAAATCCATATATCACCACTTTGCTCTATTAAGATGGCGTTGCCGCATTAACGACGGGCTTATATTGAAACGGGGGTAGCATCCGAATAGATCGCGTACAAATTAATCAAACAAACCAGTTACAGTACCTGGAGCACGGTAATGAGCGGCAGGAACAAAGCTACTTTAAGCGATCGAGCGGCATCTTTCAGCACAATGATCTCGGCATAGTCCGTCGCCACATCCCCATCATATAGACAAAACTATTGCCGGGAGCGCCCGCCCTGCTCAGAGTGTCCGCCGCTATTGGCGTCGAGCTCTCACAACACACTTCAAGAATCGTTGCGACCACAATGGTAACGCCTAAGCCCATAAGAGTGGGCCCGAAATAAGTCGTAAAAGCCTTGGGAGAGACGATGGCGCGAACCAGGCTTGCGAGCAGAACCCCGAACAGGATTCAGCACAGGACCATTTTCGATTCAACCAGCCCATCCATCATCGCCTGCCACATATTGCCCAGACTGAAGTCAGCTTGCGCAAGTTGCTTGCTGGCCTCTGGCCAGAACTGAAGACCCAAAGGCAGGTCGATCTGTTGCGTGTTCTGCGTCAGCACGCCACGACTCACGCAATCGTCAAAAAGCAGGCCCGCGGGAAAAGCGATAATCATGGATAAAATGATGAAGCCCAATGTCCACGGAAAGCGTCGTACCAATCGTTTATTCAATCGGTAGTAAGATAACCGCGCACTGATCCGCTAGGCGCGGATTGGCGGTCTGAATAGCAAATCTGGATGTGCTGACGTAAGCTCTGCTGTGGTAGCAGCCAGCAATCTGATCTGGCCGTAACGCTTGGACTGGCTGGAAACGACTGCGAGACTAGAACAGTGATTGCTGCAAGACATGCAGTGTTCTCTGCAGTCCTCTTCACTGTGATTATCGTGAGCTCCACCATGCATCGAGTCTGATTGGTGGTGGTCAGCGCTGAAAGCGGCGCCTGCATGGTGATCAGGGCTGGTGTGCTCGTGCACCCCCATAGCTGTGATAGCAGCGTTGCTATCAGCCATGGACATAGACATCCACGCCGCTGCGCCTGAATTCAAGGGAGCAAACAACGACACAGCTAACTTTAAGGTGAGGCTCTTCTGCAGCATTCGCCTGATCTCATCACAGAAATACCTATCTTTAGGCCTAGAGTTACTCAAACGTCTATGTCGCCGATCTGTTCTTGAATTACCATCAGAGGAATACGGACAAACACTGGTCAAATTCACCGCGGTTCCCGACCATTATCATTACCATCAATCAGTTGTTGCTTCGATAACTAGCCAGTAAATCGGAAAACCAGTCCTGAGTAATTTTCAATTGACCGTCACAAATCGCCACATAGGGTATCTCGCTAACGGCACTGCGGATCGCGATCTTTTAGATAAACTCCTCCGCGCTGCCGATCAGCTCTTAATTAAGCTCCATTTTTGATTGCAAATGCCCAAGAAACTCCCGTCTAGAGTAAGCAATGTCATTGCGGACAAAGCGGCAGCTGCTGCTTTCCACAGCGTCGAGTAGATATTGGATTGCGGCTTCCTAACTGGCGGCTGAAACTCCAGCCCCAGCGGGAATAAATATAGTGACAGCCAAAAACGCGGAGATTGATCGGATCATGCTAATTTCGCCAGACGATCCCGCCAAACTATTCCGCTACAGCCAGGGCGTCTGACGGAGATTACACAATTATTTTCTGAGCCTAAATTGATTCAGAAGCGCATACAAGCAGAAAGCAGGGCTTAGATCAGAATCTTACAATACTAGATCGTCAGGGTTACAGGCCAGGCCAGGCCTGCACTAAAGGCGAAACCAAGGCCAGTATCGGCCTCGGTTACGACAGCTATCCTCTTTAATGCAGGAGCCATAACGATCTCCTGACTGGATTCAGCCCACGACGCCAGATTCTTCGGCCTGGTAATTCAGGTCAAAGTTGCCTAACGGTAACTGCCTGATGCGCAAACCGGTAGCGTCAAACACCGCGTTGGCCAGAGCCGGAGCGATTCCGGGCGTACCCGGTTCACCGGCGCCGCCGATGTCATGACCACTGTTGATAACGTATGTCTCGATAAGCGGTGCTTCGTTCATCCTGACCGACTTGTAGTCATCGAAGTTGCTCTGAGCAACGGCGCCATTCTCGATGCTAATCTCCCCGTGCAAGGCTGCGGTGAGACCATAGATGATGCCGGATTCCAGCTGAGCGGCGATGCCGTCTGGCGCTACCGCAAGGCCTGGATCGATCACAGCAACTACGCGTTCGACGGCAACCTGTCCATCAGCCACGGTCACCTCCACCACCTGAGCAACCAATGAACCAAAAGACTCTTGTAGCGAGATACCGCGTCCTCGGCCTGCGGGCAATGGACGTGTCCACTGTGCTTCCTTGGCGACCCGGGTCAGCACCGCGAGATGCCGCGGGCTATTCTGCAGCAACTCGGCCCGGAATTCATAAGGGTCCTTGCCAGCTGCGTTGGCGGCTTCATCGATAAATGACTCGGTGAAGAAACCGTGCTGGGAATGATCCACGCTGCGCCAGGCACCGAACGGGATATGTACCGGGCTACTGACATAACCGATATCCTGAGCGGGCACAGAATACGGAATCAGTGGCGCTTCGATCGGCTCATTCTTGTTGGTATAGGTGTTCTCCCAAGCGATCAAATTATCATCACTGTCGAAGGCCGCACGAAAACGACTTTGCACAGCCGGACGATAAAAATCCTGGCGCACATCTTCTTCTCTTGACCAAATCAGCTGCACTGGGCGACCCACGGCTCGGGAAAGCAACGCAACTTGCATCGCATAGTCTGGACGGGCCTTGCGTCCAAAGCCTCCACCCATGATGTGATTATTCAGGGTGACATTTTCAGGATCCATACCAAGTATGCTGGCCACATCGCGGCGAAATCCCAAAGGATTCTGACAGCCAACCCAGATTTCGGCGCTATCACTCTTCACATCCGCAGTTGCGTTCAACGGCTCCATACAGGTATGAGCAAGGAATGGCACGTGATAGTCAGCATCGAGGACTCTAGCCGCCGATGCAAACGCGGATTCTGTTTCACCTGCCTTGCGATCAGTTTCACGCTCGGTTTTCGCGGAGATGTCGCGTTCGAACTGGGCATAGATGTCGTCACTGGAGACAGACTCGAAGCCGGTCTCGCTCCAGGTGATATTGAGAGCCTGCACCGCGCGATTTGCTGTCCAATAGCTATCAGCAACCACCGCAACAGCTTCAGATGAAATGGTTTCTCCTAACATGCCACCGACAGAAGACTGCGGAATCAAAACGACATCGACAACACCCTCGATCGCACGCGCGGCGGCATCATCCACCGCTGCGACGCTACCTCCAGGCACCGGAGAACGAACCACGCTGGCATAAGCCATATCGGGCAGGCGGACATCCAGCGCGAACTGCGCTGAGCCATCCACCTTGGCAGGAATGTCGCGACGCGGAACGTAGGTACCAACGATCTTGTAGTCTGCAGGATCTTTAAAAGTCGGCGTCTGCGATGGCGTCATCTCGGCAACGGCTGCAGCGAAAGCGGCATAAGGCTCGCGGCGATCGCTTGGGCCATGGGCAACATGGCTGTCCCCAGTGCTTACTTCATCGACGGGCACGCCCCAGGCATCAGCCGCGGCTGTCTGCATCATCTCTCGGGTCGCGGCACCAGCGATACGCATGGCCAAGATACCGGTAGTGCGTACACTCATGCTGCCGCCTGTAATCTGCAGGTTCAGCATGTCGGCCACATTCATCATCATGCCGTCGACAGTGGGGATAACCAGATTGGGAAAATCGATCCCGCTGAGCAGATAGCGACGTCCGGCCGAATAAGTGGCGTACTCACCGATAGCCGGTGCTTCCTCAACTTTTACCTGATCCCAATCGGCATCAAGTTCCTCGGCCAGCATCTGACCCAATGCGGTATGCACGCCCTGTCCCATTTCTGAATGCGGCACGATAGCGGTTACTAAGTTGTCACTATCTATCTTGATATAGGTATGCACCAGGCCCTCACTTTCATCACCTAGTTTGGCAGCCAGATCCTTGACCTGGTTGCCTGGACGCATGGCGATACCAATGACTACACCACCCCCGGCAACAGCCGCTGCTGAAATAAACGCGCGTCTGGTCAGCTTAGACATTTTCCACCTCCGCTCCGTTGTAGAACAGTTTCTCATGAGTGGCAGATGCCACGCTGGTGGTCTTAATAGCTTCACGAATGCGCCCATACATGCCGCAGCGACAGATGTTACCGCTCATGGCTGCATCAATATCGGCATCAGAGGGACTGGGATTGTTCGATAGCAAGGCGGAAGCCGACATCAGTTGACCGGCTTGGCAGTAACCACACTGAGGCACCTGATGTTCAATCCAGGCCTGCTGCAGTGGATGCAGTTCGCCGTCGTCGCTGCGTAATCCCTCGATGGTCGTAACCTGACGGCCTTCGACTCTTGAGATGGGTGTCACGCAGGAGCGCATGGCTTGCCCATCAATGTGCACCGTGCAGGCTCCACACTGCGCAATGCCGCAGCCAAATTTTGTGCCTGTTAGTGCTAGCTGCTCTCTTATTACCCAGAGCAGCGGCTTGGACGGGTCGACATCCACCGTCTGCTGTTCGCCATTAATCCAGAAAGAAGTGCTCATTATCTCCTCCAGTTTATTTCAGGATGGAAGCCTTAAAAACTTAATCGCTCAGAGAGCCGGGCTTGTAGTCATCGAAATCTTGTTAGAAAGTGCTCGGGGCTACGTCCCGCCGCACTTTTTTTTAAAACACGCGCTTAAACACACGGCTAAGCAAATGCTCGTACGCATGATTATAAAAGCTGACATATTAGTTACTTTTTGTCAGAATGTTCATGTCAATAGTATACTAATCCATTGGTGAGTGCACTCCCTCGGTTGGAAATTCCACGATGAATAAACCTGAAACGAGTATTGAACGGCATAGAGCCAAACGCGAAGCTGTCTATGAAGCTGCCGCGACTGTGTTCGCGCAGTATGGATTCCGACGCACCACCATGAATGACATTGCCCAAGCCGCTGGTATTTCGCGGCCTGCACTGTATTTGATGTTTGCTAACAAGGAAAACCTGTTTCAGGGGCTCGCGGCGTTTCGTCTTGATCAGGCCATAGAGCAGGCACTGGACGTGCTAGCAGGCGGCGGTGACACAAACGAGCGCGTTATCGAAGCACTGCTGGTGTTTGAGCGCATCTTCTACGAGCCGATTGCCGACTCTCCCCATGGCGCTGAACTAATGGACATTAGCCAGAGCCTGGCCTCGGAATTAATGATGAAAGACATCGTCAGATTACATGCCGCCCTGGCCAAGACGCTCAGCGACGCCGAGCAGGCAGGTGAGGTCAATTTTGGAAACAGCCCGCTCAAGCCCAAGGCTTTTGTCGAACTCCTGTTCACTGGCGTGAACGGCGTGAAAAAGAAAGCCAACAACACAGAGGAATTCAGAAAAATGGTCAAGCAATTGGCTGAGGTTTTTCTGCAGTCAGTAACCAAATAAGATTGTCGGGAATTCGAATGCACTCTTAGCAGAGACCCGACTTTGTTGGTGGAAAAGCGGTGAGTGCAAACAACGGCTTCCCGGTTGGCGTGGCACCGGGCATTCTCTCCTATATTCCTGCGGCGCCAGGCAATCCCGCGCAAATCATGCTGCCCGACAGCGAGCAAGGAGAGAACATCCATCAAGTAGACGCCATTCTATTAGGTATGCTGCAGGATCTGGGCAGGAAACTCTCCGAGCCTTGCGGCTCAGAATAATACAAGCTAATTGATAGCGTCAGGTCTAATACTTAAAATACCGTAGGGTTTTTTAGATCCTAACTCTTAATAGAGTCTAGCAAGAGAACTGCTCGGCGGCAGCTTTGACCGGAATGCTAGTCCTCGAACCCAACAAATACCGCCGCCTCATCCACTGCCTTTCTTTCAGAGACAACCGCATTGGCGGGAAAACTGACATCTGGATAGCCCATGGCAACACAGATCATAATGACCTGGTCATCAGGAATGCCGGCGTGCTCTCGCACGACAGGGGATTGCATGATCCCTTGGCTGTTGATGACACATCCCAGGCCTCGCGACCAGGCGGCATTGACTAGCGCATTGGTGACGCCACCACAATCGAACGGCGCGATATCACCACCATGTATGGAACGGTCGTAGGTTACAACCACCGAGACTGGCGCATCGAACTGGCGAAAGCCCCTGAGCACCCAACTCTGTCTGGCCTCTTTGTCATCACGCTCAATTTTCATCACCTTGAACAATTGCTTGGCTATGCCGATTTGCCGTTCCCTATGTACACCCTCATAGGCACCGTGATTACGGAACTCCCTCGAATCAGGCACACCGGCCAGATTACGCTCAGTGTTGCCGGCGCGAATCTTGTCCAGGGGCTCACCCGCAACGACATAGAAGTTCCAGGGCTGGGTATTCAGTGACGAAGGGGCGCGCATGGCCATCTCGATCACTTCCTTTATCAAAGACTTGGGTACCGGCTTTTTCTGGTAACCTCGAATACTGCGTCTTCCTTTTACTACTTCGTCATACAGCATATTGTCTATCCAGATCTTTCCAGTGTCGGTTGCCGTTACCCGGTGTCCGAGTTAACTGAATCCACATCTCAGCAACGGCGATGTTTATCACCATACCCAACACCATCATGGAAGCAAACATAACTTCTACACCAAGCCCGGTTGCAGGAATCAAAATCAGCATGAGTGCCCGCTGCGTCGCCACCCCAAGCATCAGCGCGAAGCTGCGCACCATCCATTCCCGATGCGCACCAAATTCCTTCGCCCGCACACAGCCATAAGCTTTATATAAACAGAACAAGGTATAAGGACCAATGATTGCATTTATAGACGTCTGAACCAGACCGAAGCCTTCATGGCCGGTGAATGGCCACACCACACCAATAAACGCGCCGGTGAATCCCGCGATGCCTCCACACAGCAACCAAACTCTGCCATTCCAGCGATGAAACTTGGTCCAGCGTTTGCGAATAGTAGGGATAAACTGGAATGGGGCCATAGCATAGACAATGAACCCCACCACCAGGTGGCTCCATACCATCAGGTAGTGTTGAACATAACGAATGTCAAAAGCGTTAAAGGCCGCTTCGGGATCTGCCACCTCTTGCGAGAACGCCGAGGTCATGAAGCCAACGCGACTGAATAACGAGCCAAGACCCACAAAGATCAGTAACAACACCACGGGCCAGCCAAGCCCCGCAATAATTTTGCGCAACAAGCGTCGCTGTGCTGAAGAGAAAACCTCCAGCGCTTCGTTACCCGCAGTCGCGGGCGCAGTCATATCAACCATAGTGATTCCCAAGCAAGTTTTCACTAACTGACGCCTAAAACAAAACAGGCCACGTCCCGACAAGGGCCGTGGCCTGTCCGCCTTCCTGAGATTCCTAGTCTATCGCAAAACAGTAAAACAATCCTGCTCCGCCCACACTTACCAGATTCTCCTGCGTGCAGCCTGGCGTGCCGTGGGAAGAATTCCAGGGCGAGCCTGGAGTGGTGAACGAATAGCGATCGGCGTGACCCACGCGCGCACTGCCTTCGCTGCTGCTGGTCCAGTTACTGCAGGTCATGTCATTGCCCGGGGGAAAAGCAGTGCCGTCAATCTGGGTGCCAGTGAGCACATCATGTTCAGTGAAATCAGGGTCACCATCTATTCGAGAAGCGAACTGGTTGCCGTTCTCATCCAGCATGAAAGTCCAATTGAAGTTGGAGTTGTCGTAGTGCAAGTTTTCCACACCAGTGGCCATGACCAGACCGTTGGCATTGGCCCAGGGACCCTCCCCAATACGATCATGTGCGTTCACCGCGTGTGGACCTTGAGTGCTCAGATAGGCGTGCCAGGTGCGATGCCCCACCCCTGCATTGGAAGCCAGCTGCTGGCAATGGGCATCGGCGCCCGTCAGACCACCCAGGTCGCCGCCATTGCCTTGTCCCACGCTGGTAAGAAACACGCCCATCTCTGGCGGCTCTTCGTCATCCTGTTGGGCCAAAATAGTAAAGGTTGGAAGTGCCACGCCCACTGCTGTCGCGACGGCTATAAGGATCTTATTTTTTTGCATTGTTATTCCCCCTGTCTAAACCTGTCTCGATGCTAAGTCAGCCATTTGAGGGAGTAAATAGATTCAGATCATGAATCTATTCACTCTAATCGATTAACAATGGGCCTAGATGCTGATTCAACTCGGCGAGAAACCCCTCGCGTAGCCAGAACTCGCTGTGGCTGCCCCCTCGATGACCAAAGTATTTTTCATCAGCGCATTGATCTCCGATGTGTACTTTTGCACCTCAGAAGTCACCGAATAGCAGTCTTCCGCACCCTGCACGAACAGGACCGGCATGCCAAAGCCCGCCTCCAGAAACCCTCGACGAAACTGCTCATGACCCACCCTAGTGCCAGATGGACGCATCATGCCCTCAAGAATAATTCCCCGGATGCCCTCTGGCGGGAAAGTGGGAAAGCCCGGGCCAGAATCATGCCCGCCCGCTTCATAGCCTGCTATGCCGCCCATGGTTGGCGACATAATTCCCGCTATTTCGTCCTGCCAGCAATAGGCCTCCCTAAGGCTCATGTCGACATTAAAACCCTGCAGTTCGCGAAAGCTCAGATAGTCATCCGCCATCTGCACGAGTTCCGCGTGAATATCCGGGTAGCGTTCTGATAGAGGTTGCGCCTGTCCTGGAGACGAAACTATACAGAAGATGGAGAACAGAAGCGCTGGCGCAAAGCTATGGCTAACTTGAGTTCGCCTAACTGATATCCCTGTCAATTCCACGCCATGAGTGGCTAAAAGTTAGGCCACGGAAACAGGTCGACCGGCGGCACATCCAGATCCACTTCGTTGCCCCTGGCCATCACAAAAGTGGGTTGCAACAGGGTTGCCAGATCCTCCAGCGGGCTGCTGCTGACGGCGATAATGTCGGCGTCTTTGCCCGCCTCAATGGTGCCAGTCACATCGGTCAAGCTCATCAGGTCAGCGGCGTTTACCGTTGCCGCAATAAGAATTTCCCGAGCAGGCATACCGGCCTCATTCATCAGCACAGCCTCGTAAGCATTCGTACCATGATCGTTAACCCCGGCATCGGTGCCATAAGCGATCTTAACGCCGCGCTCGTGGGCGATCCGCAACGCATTTCGCATGATTGGCCCAACCTCAAGCGCTTTCTGCCGCACTGCTGGAACGAAAAAATCTGGCTGTTCCGTCGCGATACGCTCCACGGTGTGCCCGGCTATCAGCGTCGGAACTAAGTAGGCGCCAGTTTGCACAAATAACTCAGCGACTTCAGCGTCGAGATACGAGCCATGCTCAATGGAATCAACGCCTGCGCGCAACGCAGCCATCATGCCCGCCTTGCCGTGGGCATGGGCTGCTACCTTGCGACCCATGGCGTGGGCGGCCTGTACCAGGGCTATTTGCTCTTCATCGGTAAACTGCTGCTCGGTGCCAGTGGCGGTCTGGCTCAGCACACCACCGGTAGCAACATATTTGATGTGGTCAGCACCATACTTAACTTGAGTGCGCACAGCTTTGCGACATTCCGCCACGCCGTCACAAACGCCAGTGTGTGGATGGGGAAAAATATCATCACGAAATCCACCGCCATCACCATGACCTCCGGTAGGCGTAATGCCCTGTCCAGCTGCGCGAATGCGGGGTCCCATTACGATACCCTGATTGATAGCATCCCGGAGCGCGAAGATGGCATTTCTGGCGCCACCGACATTGCGAATCGTGGTAAATCCGGCCCGCAGAGTACGCTTGCCAAATTCGTAGCCCATCAGGGTGCTCATTTCATTCGAACGAGTCACTCTGACCTCACGCGGATTGGGTTCTTGCTGGCTGAGAATATGGGTGTGAGAATCGATCAACCCTGGCAGGACAAACTGATTGCTAAGATCGATTACGCGGGCATTTGCGGTACCAGTCACATCCCCAGGGGAAACATAGCCATCTCGAATATCGACAATGACATTGTTCCTGACAAGGATGCTTTGCTCGGTTTGTACCGCTTCCCTGGCATCCGCCAGCAGGGCACCGGCGTGAATTATTTTCCATTGATTGCTAACTTGTGCGTATAGCGATGTACAAAAAATCAACGCCAAACTGCCAACTAGTTTTCTCACGATTCTGTCCTCACCTGTTATCTCTCGCATCTTTTCGCTTTGTTTGTTTGACGGCCAATCCCGCTCTGCGAAATAAGCTTTAGCTTGGGTCCGCCCTCAAACCACCCGCTGGCAGTAAATAACAGCGCCCAGGCGCCTGATCATCACGATGAGTCTAGAGCTGTTCTCTTCCCAGGGTACCTCGAGGAACTCGGTAGCCCGCATCATGGACATAGTCAGGACCAATGGACGCAATCGTAGGCGTGCCGCTACCACGCATTGTGATCAGCAATTCGCGATTCAACAGGTCCAACACTCTCTCGACTCCCGCCTGACCAAACGCACCTAATCCCCAGCAATAAGGCCGGCCGATGCCAACTGCAGAGGCACCCAGCGCGAGCGCCTTATAGATATCCGTGCCACGACGGAAGCCGCTGTCCACGATAACGGGAATTCTGCCATTCACCGCCGCGACAATTTCGGGCAGGCATTCGATAGTGCCCCGCTCAGATTCAACGGCGCGACCACCGTGGTTGGAAACCCAGATCGCATCTGCCCCATACTGCACTGCAAGCGCCGCATCTGGTCCAACTTCGATGCCTTTAATAATGACATTCATATTGGTGACTTCCTTCATGCGACCAATAACATCCCAGGTCAGAGCCGGATTGTTCAGGCCTACACCCCGCATGTCCAAACCATCAAAAATAGGTTTGGCCTGACCGGAGTGGCAATTTGAGCAGGTGCGATCATCATCGCGCATCATGATGGACTGGGTTTCTGTGTTGCGCCCACCAGGCAGATCGATGGTTAAACAAACCGCGGTGCAGCCTGCTGCTTCTGCCCGTTGCAGCATCGCAACGGTGTATTCCCAGCGCGTGGTTGGATATAGCTGGTGCCAGATAGGGGCTCCCCTGGCTTCCGCCACAGCTTCAACTGGCGTCGATGATTGTGTGGACAACACCATATGATGACCCTTTGCGGCGGCAGCGCGTGCCGTGCCCAATTCCGCTTCGGCATTATAGGCACCCTGACTTCCAACGGGGCAAAGAAAGATAGGCGAACTCGCCTCCGTACCCAGGATATTCACATTGGTATCAGTCTCACTGACATCCACGAGTCTGCGAGGTTTGATTTGGAAACGGGTAAAGCCATCGCGATTCGCACGCAGCGTATTGTCACTGTCCACACCGGTGGAGAGATAGCCCATGTGCGCAGGTGGAATATTCTTGCGTGCTACCGCTTCCATCTCAAAAACATTGATCACCTCTGAGGGATTTTGTAGACGCTCACCTAACACTTCCTCGACTTCCTGCGCAAAAGCAGAATAAGTTGTCAGTAAAGGGCTGGCCGCCAAAAACTTAAGTAAGTCTCGACGATCAAGTCGTGGATCACGACGATTCTCAGGTTTCATTTTGAATTCTTTCGACATGGGCTTCTCCAACTGCTGCGAGGCTGTTTATGTTGTTCTCATTCTATTGTGCTAATGGAAACGTCAGACTAGCGCTCTAAAGGTACCGCTTAAACAGCGGCCTGGCGCATTTTCATTGCTCTTAAACTAGCCTTGTCACTTGCACTTGTCCAGCGCTGGGCTGGATAAAATCGAGCCCCGGGGCTTCCCAAATATTGAAGCCAAATGCTTTGCAAGTAATCGACAGGTTCATGCTAAAATACTGCAAGACAATTTAACGAATCCCTGCGTGAGACTCAGCGCCACCGACGCCGCTTTCCTGTATTCGGAGACTGCGAGCGGCCCGATGCATATCTCCTCCGTCTTCGTTGTCGCAGGCGAATTGACCTACGAACGCTTCTTTCAGCATTTCGCACAGCGCATGCACCTGCTTCCGACCTATAAACGCAAGATTGCAATGGTGCCGGTTGGTTAAACTTTGGGGGATTCCTTGCCTGTTCCGCCCGCGCCCTGTTTGAGGAATTGGGTTTTCGAAACGAAGCGTTACTGAAAGACCATATGAAGGATAGCGCTGGCGAATATCACGATTTACTCGTAATGACGGTTAACGTTGATGAGTTCCTGGCCCGCAAGCAGGCCCTTGGCGTGCAACAGTTCAGCCTTAAACCCCGACACCAGCTTCAATATCATTCCTAACACCTGACCCACCCTGATCAATCAACTCTCTCCTCCAGGCTGCTACCAAATATCACGGTGGCGGCACAGGTGTTTTTTTCCTATAGTACGCTCGGCGCTGTCACACAGATAATCCTTGTGCGATGGCTGGCCTCACGTGCAGTCGAGACTGTCGGCATGCGTGCTAAAACAACAATACCAAACCAGCAACGATAATAGGCACATACTATGGAAGCGTATATTGGCGAAGCACTTGGCACCTTTATTTTGATACTGGTTGGCCATAGCGTGAACGCAAACGTGTCCCTCGCGAAAACCAATGGCAACGATAGCGGTTGGATCGTCACTACCTGGGGTTGGGGCATCGCCGTTTTTATCGCGGTATTCATGACCGCCAATATCAGCGGAGCACATATCAATCCCGCCGTCACCATTGGACTCGCCTCAGCCGGTAATTTCGAGTGGGCGCTGGTGCCAGGTTACATCGCCGCGCAGATGATCGGCGCTTTCCTCGGCGCTCTATGCGTCTGGCTACAATTTCGTGATCACTTCGATGAAACCGAAGACCCAGCCACAAAGCTCGGCGTATTCAGCACTGCCCCTGCGATTCCGAATACACCGATCAACCTCTTTTGCGAGACTATTGCTACCTTCGTGCTGGTTTTAGGCGTGCTCTATATCGCGGCGCCCGATGTGGGGCTGGGAGCGCTGGATGCTCTGCCCGTGGGGCTGCTGGTTTTTGGCATCGGTATGGGCATGGGAGGCACTACTGGCTATGCGATCAACCCAGCCAGGGACCTTGGGCCGCGATTGGCCCACGCGGTTGTTCCAATCAAGGGCAAGGGCTCAAACGACTGGGGTTATGCCTGGATCCCGGTGGCAGGCCCAATCCTCGGTAGCATTATTGCGGCTTTGGTTTATCGTATTTTGCCTTTCTAGGCCAACAAACTCTCACTAAGCAGGCTCAGGGGTTGCCCTTGGTAATCAACGCGTACGCGGGACTGTAAAGCGCATTTCCAGCCGCGCGATACCCTCACTGTCAATCGTTACCACATAGACACGGTCGTAGATGCTTTCATCCAGGGATAGAAAATCTGTTCCGACCAAATGATTGACCAGGATAGGCGTTGTATTAGAGTGGCCTACAATCAGCGCCACTCCTTCAAGCTGTCGCAGTTGTTCGGCGAACTCCTGCAGTGTATTCCCATCGTACTCGGTGACCGTGAGCTGGTGAAAATCAGCCGCAGGCTTCGCCGTGAGCATGGTGCGATTAAAAGGCGTGGAGTAGATATGATTAACAGGCTCTGACTCCAGAATTTCCGCAATCGCCCGCGCCCTAAGCTCACCCAACTCCGTCAGAGCCGATTCCTGAGACTGATCGACTTTCTCTGCATGCCGAACCAGGAACAGTGTCAGTTGCTCTTGCGCTAAAGACTGCTGAGATGTGGACAGCGCGATCAGCGACAGCACCTGCAGACAAAAAGCAAATTTCAATTTCACAGTATATTTTCCGACAATAGTTTGATCAGCTCAGGAAGGATAACACGCCTTGGGACCTGATCTGGAGACCAGTGCACTGCCAGTTTGAGACCTTACATTTAAAGCCATTTGGGTTTGAGTCCGCGGGGGTTGGATTACCAAGGGTAAGGATACCGCAGCGTTCTAATTCCTTGGGCCCAGGCTCTCAGGGCACAGCTTATTCGCGCCTAGCTTTATGGAATTCGTGGGAGCATCGAACTCATGGTTTGCGCGTCTGCTGACTTTCGTTTACCTTCGGTCCACTAAATAACAAAAATAATACTGAGTCCCTTCATGGCCACGACCACTCGCTGGAGCAACCGCTTTTCCTTTCTTATGGTGGGCATCGGCGCTGCTGTTGGACTCGGCAATCTCTGGCGCTTCCCTTTTCAGGCCGGCGAGAATGGCGGCTCCGCTTTTGTGCTGGTCTACCTGCTTTGTATCGTTGGCATTGTGTATCCAGTTCTAATCGGCGAACTCGCAGTAGGCAGGCATATGGGGCTGTCGGCCGTGGGATCAACCAAGGAGATGGCACGCGGTGCTGGCCGCTCACCCTGGTGGGGGCTAGTGGGCGGCATTGGTGCATTTGCGACTTACATGGTGCTGTGTATTTATGGTGTCATTTCTGGGCGAGTGCTGGCGTTTGCGGTCGCTGGCTTCAGCGGTGGATACATAGAAGGCGCCATGCCAGCTATCTATGGGACGCCGCTGCGACAGTTTTTCTGGCAGTCCCTGTTCATGGCCATTACCGTCGCTATCGTTCTACGAGGGCTGCATAAAGGTATCGAGTGGTTCTCTCGCATCGCCATGCCGGCATTTTTCGTGATGCTCGCCTTGCTAGCCACCTACTCACTCACTGTCGGCAGTGCCGGGGCAGCCATCGTGTATCTGCTTAGTCCAAGATTTGGTGAACTCACCCCGCAAGTCATGCTTGCGGCCTTTGGTCAGGCGTTTTTCTCAGTCGTCGTGGGTGGTGCAGCTATGCTCACTTTTGGCGCCTTCATGGACAAGAAAGCCAATATTGCTAACGACGGACTGGTGATCGCTACCTCGGACACCATCGTGGCTATGGTCGCCGGACTGATGATTTTTCCCATTGTGTTTCAGTTTAGCCTCGACCCGGCCATGGGCATGGGCCTGATCTTTAGCACCATGCCGCTGTCCTTTCTGCAGATGCCGGCAGGGTCATTGGTGGGCGGACTGTTTTTCAGTCTTGCGGCACTGGGTGCACTCACTTCCTCTATCGCGATGCTGATGCTCGCGGCGGTAGTCGTGGAAGAGCAACTCAAGCTCCCGCGTCAAACTGCTGTGCTGGCACTGGGTACGATTGCCTGGATAGTAGGCGCCATAAGCGTGTTCTTCCCCCACCTGAACGAAGAAATCGATTTCTTCTCAGGACAGGTCATGATGCCAATCGGTGGTATTTTAATAGCCGTTTTTGCGGGCTGGGTTGCACCGCGAGAGACAATGCGAGCAGAGCTTTCCGGCCTGAATGACACCCTGTTTAACGCCTGGCGCTTTATTGTGAGATATGTGGCACCTCTATTAGTAGGAGGCGTGCTTATTCTGGGAGTCTCCGCACGCTTTTAGTACTTCTGAATCTCGTTTCGATTCCCGCTCAAGGTTACTTTTCAAGCTCCACTAAAAATTTCTACCTCAGCTTCTTTCCTAATTTTCGGATGCACTAGCGCTGCGGATTTGCCAGGTCTGATTCTGCGGCGATAAACCCGAAAGCACTCCAGCTCGAACCAGAGACAATACGTTCAAGCAGTTCATCCGAGCGTTGCTTGTCGCCGTTGTAGTAAAAATAATTGGCAATGCCGTAGGCCAAAGCGGCGTTGCTGGGATCATCACCATTAGCCGCCATCATGTCTTCGATTTCCAACTCCCCTTTGTAGAGCAGGCAGAGCTGATGGTAGCTCATGTTTTCAATGATATTCATGTCAGCCGAAATCTCGTTGAGCGCCACCGCTGCCTCAGCGTCGCTGCCCATGCGGCGCAGGATCATGTAGATCCAATGACCGGTGGAAACCAGGTTGTCATCATAGCCGCCCATATTGTAGCCATTGCGAAAAGCAGATAAGGCCCGCGGCCAATCCTGCTGCAAGTAGTAAGCGAGACCAAGATGGTACCAGACGTTCCCCTGGGTCGTCGTCAGGGGAATGTTCTGGGCATTTGGCAAACCATCTGGTTCAACTGTCACTGCTAACCCCTGCATCAGCTCTACCGCCCGTTCAAAATCCGCAATGGCAGGTTCGAATTCCCGGATAGAAATGTATCGATGGCCGCGATGGCGATAAAAGCGCGGATCTTCGGGAAACTTTTCCGCACCCCCTGAGAAGATTTCGATGGCTCGCCGATAATCGCCAGCATAGGCACTACGTCTGCCAAACCAGATTATATTGTCTGCGTCATTAGGATCCGCTTCATAGACCGCTCTGGCAGCATCAAGATTAGCCACGGTGCCGGCACCTGGATCGGCGGCATAGAGTGCCTCTCCCTCTAGTGACAATGCCTGAGCGCCCGCAGGCACGTCTGACATCAACCCAGCGGCACTGATGTTGAATGAGACAAGTCCGCCATAAAAGAGTACGACGGCTAAAAGAGATAGCCTGTTACTTTTCAATTGAAGCTCCCGAGTTGCTATGGCTGCTGAGACAATTTTTTCCTGCTTCTAATTATCGCCGAGAATGTGGCCCTCGCCCGCGTGGCGTTTGAGCCCAAACTCTTCCGCTGCTGACAAGCGCCAAGGGATGATCTAGAGCCGAGACTAGTTGAGCTCAGGCTGAGGTATAAACTCTAAGCCATCTTCATAAATGATCTTCTGTAAATACATGGTGTTCTCGCGACGCCCCTTACGGCCAGTCGCGGTAATCTTCGATCCGATTTCGAGGTGCTCCAGCGTGACACCCTGCCTCTCCAAAGTAGTTCTGGCGCCCGACTCAATTAACCAGAACGTTTCATTGCCTTCAGTGTCGGTATTCTTAATCAATACCGAAGCGTGGGGATTCACGAACCGCACCCGTTCGATAACCCCCTCTACAGAGATGATTTCCTGGGTAAAGTTAGCATTGGTAGAGTGATGTGCGCTGAGCACTGCGGGCATCAGTAAAACACAAAGCACAGAGACAATTCGAGACGCACTGATTTGTGAGCTTTTCATTTACTTGCTCTCACTATTATTGTCATTAAGTTCCAGAAACCAATCGTAGTTGGCGTCGGTGCATTCGTAGATATCTACATCCTCAGCGTCCAGCCTTCTGAAAAAATACTCCAGCACCAAGGGCTGTTCATATAACTCATCATCGCTGTAGGTATGGGTGATGTGCAGTCTGTCATCCTCTACTAGCAGCTCTTCGATCGCAACGGTGTCAGCCCCCTGCGGAATGCCGCGGGAAGTGCGTATATACCCTGGCGCATGATTGCGAGATTCGATGATCAGTTTGCCGCCTTCGTACCTTGCGAAGGAAGATCCCATTTCCTGAAAGTAGGTGCCGGCAAGATTGCTGGTACTGGGCTGGCTTGTCAGCAAGGAAGCATTCCCAATTGGAATGTAACGGCGTAGATCAAACAGTTCATAGCTGATAGCGATGCTGTCTTGCTGCTCTTGAATCTTAATGCGGGAATTGGGGTTAGCCCATATCCGCGACACACTGGCCGGCGTGCAATAGAGGCTCGGGTCGTCCACCAGCAAATCATAATCACTGCGGATCTGATCCCCCGCCACAGTGAGGCGGATTTCACTTTCGGTGCCCGGCCCACTCAGCATCCAAACCCCGCTTATAGCGGTCTGCCCCTGTCCCAGGGCGGTGAAAAGCAAGGCAGGAAAGGCAAGCGCGATTGTTTTCATTGTTTTCCTCGCTCGAGTCATCGGCACCCATACCAGACCAGCATCGGTCACCGACGGAAAACCTTAGCATATTCCCACTCAAATGGAATCCAGGCGCTGCACGGGAGTTTGCCACCAGTAGGCTGGGATGCGCGAATGAAGTTGTGGAGAAGTGAAGTATTGGAGGAGTGAACCGCCCAGAACCGGGCAGCGTAAGCGTAAACACGTATTCAACTGATTGTATACCGCGATAGATTGAGCACGAAACAGCATCGAGGGAAAAACCATGCGTAAGCAACTATTGATAACCATAGCTCTGTTCACCACTGCCGCAACCAGCCTTGCGGAATCACCCGTCGACGGCCAGTGGGATTTTCACATGAGTAGCCAGATGGGCACCGTAGACGCTGTTGTCACTATGCTGACACAGGATGGGACTCTGACTGGAGAGTTCGACCTCGGCAATGGCCGAAAGTGGGCAATTGAAGAAGGCACCATCGAAGGCAACCAAATCAAGTTCAACATTAACCGGGATGGCGCAGCCATGACCTACGTGATGGCTGCAACTGTCGAAGGTAACCAGGTAAGCGGTACTGCCTCAGCATGGGGCAGCACGGTGCCCTGGAGCATGTCACGATAAAGCTAAAACCAATTACAGTGATAGCTGTTCGCACAATGATCACGACACAAGGTAACGCCTAACCCGCGCTACCCCGTTTCGCCCAGCTCTTCTCACCTTTAGCTCCGCACTCTCCATCTAAAGAGACCAGCACATAAAACCCCGCGGACGAACTAGGGTTCGAGCCATTACCCCTTTTTGTTGTATGCTTCGCCGTTGTCAAATTTCAGCAGGCTCGGCAGGTGCGTCACCCTCATTCCCATCACTCCTTGCACCAGGCCTTCGCTGTCGCCAGCCTGGGCATTGCAACCTTTGCCGGTATGGATGTGGTGATGAAGGGCTTGGCCCTGGAACTGGGCGCCTATAACGCCATATTCTGGCGCAGTACATTCACCATAGTGCTAGCCGGGATCCTCTACTGGTGGCGGAGCACATCTTGGCCAAGTCTGACAGTAGTGAAACTCCATGCTTTGCGAGGGCTCATCGTTTCCATTATGGCCTTTCTCTTCTTCTGGGGGCTTAAGTATCTGCCGGTGGCGGAAGCCATTGGTTTATCCTTCATCGCGCCATTAATCGCACTTTACCTGTCAGCCGTGATCCTGCAGGAGCACATCAGCAAGCGTGCAATCCTGGCTTCAGCCATTGGCTTGATCGGAGCGGTTGTGGTGATTGCAGGGCGCTTAAGCGGTGACTATGACCTGGATATGGGCAAAGGTATTGCTGCGATACTCTGCTCCGCAGTGCTGTATGCCTATAACCTAATTCTGCAGCGCCAGCAGGCCCTGGTGGCAAACCCATTTGAGATTGGGTTTTTTCAGAATTGCGTGGTCATCATCTTGTTTGGCCTGTTGTCCCCATTCCTGGCGCAAGTGCCGCCGCTAGCTATCGCACCCAACCTGTTCGCTGCAGCCGCACTGGGCCTGGCCTCCATGCTGATGATGTCCTGGGCCTACGCGAGAGCGCCCGCCAGTACCCTACTACCTGTTGAATACTCGGCTTTCGCTTGGGCGGCCCTGTTGGGTTGGCTGGTGTTTGCGGAACAAGTCACCCTGACCACTCTGCTGGGAACGGGCTTGATTGTATCCGGCTGTCTGGTGGCAGCGTGGCAAACTCAGGACCGAGTAGACCACGTGGAGACAACGGCGCTCTAGAAGGCACTCGGTTTGCAGCGCTGGCGTGCCAGGGCTCTAACCCTCATCCGGCTTGCGCAAGCTAGCCAAGCCTGCAAATCCCTGACGCGAATTCTCATGGCTGAGAAAGAGCTCATGCGAATTACGCCAGACTACTGCCTCCCATTGGTCGGCTGGTCCGATACTAAGGGAGTTGCTGTTGTCCCAATCTACGCCAGCATCTGCAGTCGGCGCCCACCACAGGCGCGTACCTCGACCGAAACCTGCACCACCATAGGAGAGCAGAACCAATTCTCCGGTCTCAGGATTGATGTCCGCCGCTGTCACCAGGGCATTCACAGGCAGCGTTTGCGCTTGCGCTACGCTGTAAGTTCCCGGCAACTTAGGTAAGCGATACAGATTGCTGTTTCCGTCACCGCGATTCTTCGTAAACAGCCAGAGCTCTGAACCTCGCACCGCCAAGGCCTCTGAATCAAAATTATGGGAACCGCGATTACCTGACGCATAATCAGCATAACGCAAGGTGATGACATCAGCATTGACGCTGTCTTGTTCTAAAGTCGGAATAGGTACGCGGTAAATGCTAAGCTCGCCACGGCTGTTAAGATTGTTACCGGTATCGGCAACGTATAAATAGTTTTCATCCTGGGCAAGAGATTCCCAATCTGTATTGCGGCTATTCAATATTGTTACCGTGGCAAGCAGCTCACCGTTTTCCGACAAACCGAACAATACCGGATCATTGCCGCTATCATTAAGCGACCAAAGCACGTTGTCGTGAAAGGCTAGTGCAGAGCTTTCATCAAGCACTGCTGGAAATTGCGCAACGTTTTGCACCAGTGCATCAGGCGCCTCCGTTGACTCCTCGGGCTCGCAGCCAGCCAGACAAGCGGTCAAGACCAGCGCGACAGTTTGCTTTGCCTTGCAATACACAGCGAATCTCCGTATCAGGTGCTAAACAGCGCGCGAGCGCGCCAGGATAATAGCGCCAGGCCGACAAAAAATGTACCGACAACGATGCCCGCTATCAGACCGCCACTGCGCGCGTCCAATAAGCTCCAGATAAACATGCCTAATGCGATTTGCAGTAAATAGACTATGGCCCATGGATGCATCCAGCGCTTCATTTTCCAATAGCCGTAGGCAGCGACAGCATAAACAATCCAGTGCAGCACACCTCCCGCCTTGGCCGCCCAGCCCGTAAACAACACACCGAACCAGACTTCCTGATCCTCGCTGAGCGTCTTAAACAAGACATCCCAGGGTAGATAAATAAAGGTCATGTAGATACAAAACAGGAAAATAGCATTCATCCACAGCGGACGCATCGCCACCTGCTGTTTTACTGTTGCGATTGGGCTCATGTAACACTTTCTCTGCATTGGCGAGAGTCGAGATTAAGGTGAATACCGGCAAACTGCAATGCAACGCCAGTTCAGCGCGCCAAGGCTGACGGGGTCAATGTTTGATTTATGCGTGTGCCTCTAAGCATGACTTCAAGCTGGGCTAAAAGCATCACAACACGACAACAGTGTTAGAATAGCCCTAGCGAATTTAGCTTCTATCCCCAGTTTGCTTATTCTGGTTTATTCATGCCGCAGCGCAAAATCCCTTCAACTGCCTCCCCAGAGCGATTCATCCCGCACTGCTTCCTTATCTTGCTGATGTTTACCGGCAGCTCACTGGGGCTCGCCCAGACCCAATGGCAAAACCTGGACTCAAGCTGGTTGTCGGAAATCATGCCCGCTGCAGCCAGCTTCTCTGATAAGGCTGGTGATCCACCTGTTATTCGCGCCTATCGCAGTGCTGCCCAAGAGGAAGTTATAGGGTATGTGTTCACCACCCCTGATGTGCCGCCAGAAGAACTGGGGTTTAGCGGTACTATTCACATGCTAATCGGCATGGATCTGGATGGCGTGCTCACCGGCGTAAAGATTCTTCACTATGATGAGTCCTATAAATCATTCCGGGGCGATTTTATTGGCGACTCGGGTATCACATCAGGGCTTAGCGGAAAGTCCGTCAGTGACGAATTCAGACTTGGTGTAGATGTTGATGCCATCAGCCGCGCCACCATAAGCAGCTGGGCACTAGCCAGGGGCGCGCGCAATGCTGCCCGCCGGGTAGCTGAAATCTATCTGACCCGATCTGATTTCGGCATCGATGCGAGTTACGAGATTTCCGCGCTGTTGGAAATTGAGCAAAAAAATTGGGAAGCGTTGCTGGCAGAGGGGTTTATAAAGGAATTCAGCACCGCAGTTGATGATAACAGCGTGCTAAGTTTTTCTGTGATGTACATGGGCCATGGTCGGCTCGGCGAAATGCTGATCGGGGCGAGGGACTATTCGAATGTAGAGCGTGTTCTGAGTGAACGTGGCGCAGAAGGCAACCTGTTGCTGCTGGGCATGAGAGGCAGCACTGCACGTTTGCAGCAAAGACGCTTGGCGCTGGCACAGGGTGGTGAGATTTACCCTAGCACCGAAGGCTCAATACTGTTTGCAGGTACCGGTAGTGCAGGCACACTAAGCGGTAGTGCGAGCCTTGCTGTTGCCATGGTCATGGATGCCAGCGTCGATCCTCAGCAACCCTTTCGTGTGGTTTATGGCACAGGGCCGGTGGGTAATGAGTTTGCGAGCCGGGACGACGTCCAGTACACCATGCCACCCGGTTTGGCTGAATTTCTGTTTGGTGCTGCCAACCCAGCGCCGAATACTGCAATGGGCCTGGCACAGGATGACAGTGGACCACGCCTCGCTGGTCTGTTGGCCTTGCTTGTTGTCGGTCTGACACTGTTGCTGGTGGCGGGAACTCACATCAAACGTAAGTTCACGCGTGGCTAATGGCGGCCTGGCCTGGCTGCACTATTTAAGCTGCTGCAATAGTTTCCGCAACTGGGCGATCACGAAAGATCTATCACTGTGAACCACCATATGCCCTTCTGCCGGAAAGCGGATTATCTCCGCCGGTATATGAGCAAGACTGGCTTCCAGGAAATCGGCATGATCCGGATTCACCAGCATATCCCTTTCGCCCTGAATTACCGTCACCGGCAGATCTACTGTCGACCAGCGATCCCGCATTAATTCCAATCCGGGTTGTACCAGCATCATCTAGTCGTTTGATATTTTGAGCCCAAACCCGCTCAAGGAAGCCAGCCAGGATACTGGCGGCACCTCAGTCATCCAGTTTTACCAGCGCGGCGCCGCCAGATCTGGATCGGCAGCGCCTGCCAGCAGCAATACTGCTGAGATGCACTGCGGATAATCCATTACCAGCAGCGGCGTCAGTGTGGCGCCATAGGAGTGGGCAACTATCAAAAGTTGCTGCGATGGATTTGCTGACTTAATGCCACAGAGAAACTCTCCAAGCATCGCGGATTGAGCGGCGAGGGTGCCATCGAACTGATTTCTCGCTAGGGAGGTACCCCAGCCGGGGCGATCCAAGGACATTAGACGCAGGTCCTGCAGGTCCGGATGCAGAAGGTAACTGGCAAAGAATTCGGCACTGCCAGGCGTACCGCGAAAGAACACCACAGGCTGACCCGCGGGATTTCCACCATCTACAATGTGTAAGTCCACTGCGTTAAAACACACGATGCGTTCACCGATAGAGTCAATATCTGCAAAACGTGACTCGTACTCACCACTCAGGGCAAGGCAGCCGCTAACTAGCACCAGCGGCGTGAGTGCAAAAAACACGTTTCAGGGTCGGACCATACCTTGAAATCTCGACATAGTAAGCATAAAGACTTAACCAAATTAAGGCTGGCAATGATTATTCCCCTCCAGTAATCATTTTGCTATCTCAACTATTACATTCTTCCGACCTGTACTCGCGAGGGGAAAAAGCATGAGCTCAGCTAAAGCGAGTTTATAGCTTCAAGTAATCAGCGCTATAAGAAGAAACACGGTAAAATTGTATTCGAAAGTGCTAGCGAGTCTGAGTTTCAGCAGATCACCAGCAATGAATATCTTGGGCGCTCAAATGCCTTGCTAGTCCTTAAGCCCACATTTGCGCTGGCAGAAAAATAGCTGCTTTAGTATCCGCCGATGCTCGATAAAAAAAGCAGATGTCTTTTTCAAGAACTCTGCTTTTCTATGTTGCCTAATAAGTCTGAGGACTGTTCATTCAGTGCCAAAAGTCTCGGGAATCAGGTTATCCCGAAGCCGGTTCCTCGTGGAATCCTTTCGACTTTTTTCTGTTGGAAGACTCCACGAATTCGACCGCTGCAGCGATTGCGTCGCGCCGCGTGTCGAAGTATTGGCCTTTCGGAATCACGTCACCCATCAGATCGGTTAGCATGATTCGGATAGCATCGTTCATACCCGATATATAAACCAGTTTGTTCGACATTTTACCGTCGTTGGTGATAGTTTCCACCGCTCGGGCAGCGGAGACATCGATAAACGGCACCTGGGCAAAGTCAAAAATCATCACCTCACTGTCCCCTTTGGACTTTTCCCGTACCTGGTGCCCAACGTCTGCAGCAGCACCAAAGCTGAGCGGGCCGTCAAAGTCGAAGACATTGATACGATGATGAGAATGAGTCATCAGCTCAGCTTCCTCTTCGCTGAAGTTAATAGCTAAGCCATCTTTTGTTATATCCCGCAGCTGCTTTAATTGCTCATCAGCAATCTGTTTCACAAATGCTAGCGAGGCCAACACTACCCCTACTACGACTGCAGTAATTAGGTCAACGAAAACTGTCAGGCCAAGCACCATAAGCATCAGAGCAAGATCCCAGCGAGGACCACGATGGGCTTTCAGAATATAGGCTCGATCAACAATGTCATAGCCAGTCTTAATCAGGATCCCCGCCAGCACTGTGTGCGGAATAGATGCAGCCAAAGGTGCCAGAGCAATCACAATAGCTAATAGCAATAAGCTATGTACCATGCCGGAAATTTTGGTGGATCCACCAGTTCTGATATTGATCACGGTGCGCATGGTAGCGCCAGCACTGGCGATGCCGCCGAACAAGCCGGCAATCACGTTACCCACGCCCTGGCCTATCAACTCCTTATTGGAATTGTGGCGTGTACGGGTCATATTATCAGCCACCAGTGAAGTAAGCAGGCTATCGATCGACCCTAGCAGAGCCAGAATCACTGCTGCCTCAAAAACCACCAGCAAAGAGTCCTGATTTAGGCTCGGCATAATAAAACTAGGCAGACCAGTCGGGATATCGCCAAGAATTGGTGCGCCGGTAATAAACAGACTAGCAACTGTGCCAATGATCAGCGCCGCCAGTGGTGCTGGAACAAACTTGGCAAATCGCGCTGGCCACTTAAATACCACCAACAGGGTCAGCACACCAAGAAATATTGCTGCCAGATTGGGATCCATGACTGCGCTTGGAATTTCGACGAGAGCCGGTATTGTGCCGCTGCCTTCAGGCTCATGACCGAACAGTCGGCTAGTCTGGAGCGCAATAATGATGCAGCCAATCCCAGTCATGAAACCCGAAATTACGGGATAAGGAACCAGCCTTATGTATTGGCCGAGTCTGAACAAGCCAAAGGCTACTTGTATTACACCGGCCAATACTACTGTGGTGAATACCAATGAGGGATTGCCGTCCAAAGCAGCATACACCCCGGCAAAAACTACCACCATCGGGCCAGTTGGCCCTGAGACCTGCGAGCCTGTGCCACCGAAAAGCGAAGCAAAGAAGCCAACAAAAATGGCACCGTAAAGACCCGCGATTGGCCCGGCTCCGGACGCCTCACCGAAAGCAAGCGCCAATGGCAAAGCCACAACGCCGGCGGTTACGCCGCCAAACAAGTCGCCTTTAAGGTCCTCGGTTTTAAAATTAATCATCGAGATTTTCCTGCTCCGCGTAGGTTTTTTTGAACTAAACATGAATCATTATGTCGTAGCTGTCACTACTCGTTCGTAATTCATGGTATGAAGGGAAGTGACGAGTGATGCAGAACTATCCTCAGATTCCCATCCTCATCTTTTTTGTACCCCCAGCTTTTATCTACTTTGGTAATAGCTCCATTTTTATCGGTAAAACTGACCCACCCCATCCACAATGCGACATCACCTTGTATAAAACTCTCTGAAGTTTCAGAGACCACCTCGCGCCACCCCTTGATGCCAAATCCTCCATCTAAGGGGTATTTGTCGCTATGACCAACAAAGTATGCCAACGCCCCTTCTTTGGAGGGGCGGAAAGTCTGTACACCGCTCGCCATTGTCGGTTTGAACAGCACAGGGCCCTGCGCATAACCGTAGACACTATCAATCGCTTTACTAGCCAGTTCTCGGGCTGCTTGAATTCCGTCTTCCTCAAATGCTAACGAGATCTCTATCAATGCATTACCCCAAGATTCTCTTGCTTGCTCAAGTTCCGATTCTGTAATGCTTAAACTCATTATGGTCACCCCTAGTTAACTATTTAATTATGCGATGAAGGTTTATTTTTACAATTTTAATCAAAAGTGATATGAAAGAATATTGATAAAAATGGATTTTCGTTATAGTTTTTATCTATATTACGGCTACAGGGTCATTATTGATGCATACAATTGAAAAACTCTCGCTCAAGCAGCTTCAATACTTTGCGGCCGTCGCAGAGTACGGGAGCTTTCGACAAGCTGCATTCGGGCTAAACATCACACAGCCAACTTTAAGCAACCAAGTTAGCGTCATGGAAAAAATTTTAAAGATTCAATTATTTGAAAGAAGTCGCAAGGGCATTAACCCGACTCCTGAAGGACGTGAACTATTGTCGAGCGCAAGGCGGGTTCTTGAGGAGGCGCAAGGATTTGCAACTCAGGCTTCTATCCTTGCTGGCGGCGGCATGGGCACTTACAGACTAGGAGTTACCCCTACGCTTGGGCCCTATCTGCTGCCCCACATACTAAACCCTCTGCATGATCGCCATGCCGATCTCAAGCTTTATGTTCGAGAGGACACACCGAGCGACCTGGAAACTGGCTTGATTAACGGACAACATGATTTGATACTCACGACACTGCCCATTATGTCCAATGAGCTGATAGTGGCGCCCCTATTTCGAGAGCCTCTGAAGCTAGCGCTGGCCAAAGATCACCGACTAGCCAACAAGAAGCGCATAAACCGCATGGATTTACTGGGAGAACCGGTGTTAACCATAAGTGAACATCATCTGTTCCACCGCCAGATTACAGAACTATGTGAAAGGGTAGGCGCCGTAGTCCGTCGTGACTATGAAGGCACCAGTCTGGATACGCTCAGGCAGATGGTGGTGATGGGCATGGGCATTGCTTTTCTGCCAGCTCTCTATGCTAAATCAGAGATCCGCGATGAAAAAGAATTGCGCCTTGCCGATGTGGAGGGCATCAACGTAGTGCGCAAACACGCACTAGTCTGGCGTAACACTTCGCCGGTGAGAAATTTCTACAAGCAACTGTCGCGGGAAATTAGGGTTATCATCGAAACCTCCCTTGAATCCTCGATTCTCCCAGCGAGCCATCATCGCATTGGCAAACGCGGAGCCCCATTGAAGAGATAGCAAGACAGCATGGCGAGGAATTTTCGATCGAAAAGTTTCTATTGAAGAGATTTGAAATGTTATAGACTGCTTCCGCGAACCGCATAAGCAACACAACCGCGCCAGAAGTCATTGCCTCTTTGCCATGCCCTCCAGGCGAATTATCAATTACTTATGCCCAAGGATCGTTACCAGATCGTGCCCTACACCAATACCCGACACAAAGCCCCAATGCACCGCATCTTGCTGGCGATTTTACTAACTTTATTGCTGGCGGCCTGCGACATACCCTATGTTGCTGAAGGCAGTTGGGACGTTGTATACGTGTTGCCGGACCGGGAGATCCATGCGACATGGCATATCGATGAAGACGCTGGCCTGCGCATGGAAGGCATGCTGGTAATGACCATAGATGAATTTGAACTGGCTGGTAGCCGCATGTCCTGGTCAGCGGATGCACCAAGCCCACTGGACCCTGCAGGCGAGACTCAGCGCATGAACTTCAACGGCACCGTTAACGGCAATCGCTTCGCTGGCACACTCTACACGCAGTCTGGCAACTTGACTGTTAATGGCAGTCGGCGCTGAGCGCCCTTGGCTATGAATGACTACAGCACCCTCCGCTACGAGAGCGCCAACGGAGTCTGCCGCATTATTCTGGATCGCCCCCCGCTTAACCTGATTGATGAAACCCTGACCCGCGATTACCACGACGCACTGCGACGGGCCGACGCCGATTCGTCCTGTCGAGCTATCGTGTTATCGGGAAGCGGCAAGGGTCTCTCTGGCGGTCTCGATATCAAATTCGTCGAAAGTTTTGACCAGGCCGAAATGGAGCAGTTCCTGAGGCTTTTCTACGTTGGGACCATCGCAATCTGCCGCAAGCTGAGCAAGCCACTCATCACTATGGTGCAGGGTTACGCTCGCGAAGGAGCCTGTACCCTGGCATTCAGCGGTGACATGATTATCGCCGCAGACGATGCCGACTTCGGCTATCCAGCCGTGCCCAACCTAGCCGGGCCTCCCGGTATGCACGTTTGGTTTTTGCAAAGACTGATTGGGCGCATGAAAGCCGCCGAGCTTATTTACACCGGCGAACCCATCACTGCGGTCGAAGCTGCAGCAATGGGCCTGATTACAAAAGTTGTGCCGCACGATTCATTAGAGAAAGAAACCCTCAAACTCGCAGAAAAAATCGCATCCATGTCACCGCTGGCAATACAGCGCACGCGCCAACTACTGTTAGCCATGGAGGATATGGATTTCACTGAGGTGCCAGATGTCGCTCTTAAAGCGCTGTCAGAGGCATTTAGCAGCGAAGACAGCAAAGAGGCTCGTCTGGCATTTCGCGAAAAGCGTCGGCCCAAGTGGAGTAATAAATAGTTGCGAAATAAGTAGCGGCGCCACAAATGATCATTATGTTCTCAGGCTTAGGGCAGCCTGAACACATAAAGAATATTTCCACCGCGTCGCTGCCGAATCTCCGGCGTCATAACCCGGTAATTCACACCACCACCCGCTGCAATCGCCAGATACTGGACCCCATCCAGCTCATAGGTCATGGGAAAACCACCTGCCGAGGAATTCAGTATCTGCTCCCAAAGGACATCGCCAGTTTCTGCATCAAAGGCCCGAAAACGGCGCGCGTCGTCCGAGACAAACGCCAGACCACCGCCAGTTGTTAAGACCGAACCGGCAACTCCCGCGCGCTGACGATAGGTCCAGAGCTCTTCGCCAGTTGCCACATTAATCGCGGAAAACATGCCAACCTGGTTATCAAAATCTTCAGGCGGCAATTTCCTTTGTGTTGCCGAGCTGTGATAACCGCCCAGCACCGGATTTACAGGATTCAGATAGTAATCCATGCACACATTATTACTTGGCACATACAAGGCGTTGGTGTCGGGACTATAACCTACCGAGTTCCAATTGATGCCGCCGGTGGTAGATGGACAGACAAATCGGCGCTGGCGAATCTCGGTAATCTCCAAATCCTCATTGGTGATGCCTTTCTGATTTTCGATGTCGACGCCAACGATGACGTTCTGGTAGCTGGTTTCCTTGGCCCAAAGGAACTCCCCGGTCGCGGCATCCAGCGTCCAGACTATGCCGGTCTTACCTGGCACCCCAGTGATCAGCTTGCGACTCTCTGATGACGTGATATTGGGATTGATCCAGGAAACCGAGTCGGCATCAGGTATTACTTCAGACTCGACGATAATGCGTTCGAAGGGATGGTCCAAATCCCAGTTGCCGCCAGGAATGTATTGAAAGTACCACTCAATTTCACCGGTATCCGCATCAAGCGCTATGGTGGAGTTGGTGTAAAGCACATCACCGCCGCGGGTATCACGCTGGATTTCTCCCCAGGGAATGGGCACCGCGACGCCAACGAAAATCATGTCAAGCTCTGGATCATAGCTGGAAGGCATCCAGGCAGAACCGCCGCGTCGCTCCTCGTTGGGCACATCACCCCAGGTCTCGCCGCCGGGTTCACCAATCTTCGGTACAGTGTTGGTCCGCCAGATCTCCTCGCCGGTCTGAGGATCATGGGCCGTTATCCAACAGCCCGTGTTGATGTAATAGCAGCCGGACATTCCGACCACGACCTTGCCGTCCAGAATCTGTGGGCCGCCGGAATAGTGCTGACCTATTGTCCAATCACCAATCTGGCGCTCCCAAGTTACCTCGCCGGTCAGCGCGTTGAGTGCCACCAGGTAAGCATCGCCCGTGGCAATATAGAGTTGGTCCCCGTACAGCGTAGCATTGCGATTTGCGCAGGACAGGGAAGCGGCATGGTCAACTCGCTCTCGCCGATATTCCCAGATAGGCGTGCCGTCCCGGGCATCCACGGCCTCAATGAAATCGCAGGCCTGGGGTAAAAACATGATGCCGTCTCGAACCAGCGGTGTGGTCTCCTGCATGCCCGGCTCCATGGTCCAGGCCCAGGCCAGGCGCAGATCTCCCACGTTGTCCTTATTGATCTGATCCAGCGGACTGTAGCCCCAGTGGTTCTGGGTGCGCCGCCACATCAACCACTCCTTAGGATCAGGGTTTTCTATTTCTGCATAGCTCACCGGAGAATACTGCTCAAGCAGTTCCTGCGGGGTTTGGGCCTGGATCGAACCTGGATTAGCCAGTGCCAGCAAGGCAGCCAGAGGAGCCAGAGGAGCCAGCCTAGAGAACATGTTAGCCATGTGTTTCTCCTTATTGTTATAGTCGTGAGCATAAAGATTCCGTCCGCCCAGGTCCATGCCTGGGCTCAAATCCTGAAGGCACTGACCGTTTTGGCCCGCGCCACTGGATTTCCGATCCCCCTCTCTGTTTACCCTCTCTGATCACCCGCTCCGAGCGCTGACTGCCATGTCTGCCCGGGCACCACGGAACACTTGACCTGCGGCTGCGTTAATTTACTCTGTCTGCGATGACCATCCGTTTGATAGCCTGTTAGCTTTCGCCATTGGCGTTGCTTGTCGCCTCGTAAGCATCCCACTGCCAGCACCGACGGCGATGCTTGGCGCGATAATTGTGCTCGCCATAACCCTTGGCTACCTGTCTGCAGTCAGACTGTATGCCCAGCAACAGAAACCCCCAAAGGCTTAAATGCAGTAGCCCACTCAGACGAGAATTGACAATGTTTAACCAACTTCTGGGTATCGCCCTGGCCTTCCTGATAGGCATGGCCTGTCGCGCCACTAACATCCCTGTACCCGCACCACCAACGCTAACCGGTGCCTTACTGGTTGGCGCGATGACCCTTGGCTACGTAATCACCAACTCATTGATATCCTAAGTAATCCCAAAGCCTGACTTCGTTTGCACGACCAAATTGTGCGATCATGCCGACTCACGTGCGTGAACAGATCATCAAGGGGGAAGACACGTTGTCAGACACAATTAAAGCGTACCCAAAGCCAAGAGTGCTTGCCGTAATCCTTGCGCTGTGTGGAATAGGATTGAGCCTGCAGGGATGGACACTGCTTAGCGTCGGCGGCTCTTTTTATTACCTGCTCGCCGGCCTGGTATTAATCGCAACCGCAGTGCTCCTGTTTCGGGGTGATCGCATGGGAGCGTTGCTCTATGGCGGTTTTCTAGGATTCACTTACCTTTGGGCGCTGTATGAGTCGGGCCTGGACGCCTGGCAGCTCGCCCCTCGAGTCGGCATGTTTACTGCGCTTGGCCTCTGGTTTGTAATTCCACGTGTACGCCGAGGCCTACTGCAAAGCGAACCCACCCCCTTGTTTCAGCTGCCAGCGACTCGCGGCGTACTGGGTGCGGCTGCCGTCTTAGTCGTCGCGCTGTTTATGGCCAACTCCGGCTATGAAGTTAATCCCCCAAGTGCAGCTGGCACCGGCCAGGTTTTTAACAGCTCGGGCGACTGGCAAGACTATGGCGCCACCAAACGCGGCACCCGCTTTGCCCCTTCCAGTCAGATCAATCCCGATAATGTGGGACAACTGGAATCTGCATGGCAATTACGCACACGTGTTCCGGGGGAATTCAAAGGCACGCCAATCCAGGTCGACGATGGTCTTTATCTGTGCACCGGCCGCAATATCATGCTGGCTCTGGATCCAGACAGCGGTGAAGAGCGCTGGCGCTATGACCCGGAAATTCAGTCTGCTCGCATCGGTTTCTGGGATACCTGCCGCGGCGTTACCTACTATGCAACACCTGCTGAGCAACCGGCAAATGACTGCCCTGAGCGCATCATCACCGCAACTACTGATGCCAGACTGGTCGCAGTAAACAAGAATACCGGCGTGCCCTGCGCCGATTTCGGCGATAACGGTGAGATTAACTTATTGCAGGGTATGGGTGACGTAAAACCCGGGTTCTACTTTGTCACCTCTCCCCCGACAATCGCCAATGATGTGCTGGTTTTAGGAGGCTGGGTGCTGGATAACCAGGAGACCGAAGAGCCATCAGGTGTTGTCCGTGGCTTCAACCCGGTCAACGGCGAACTTATCTGGGCCTGGGACATGGGCCGTGAAGATCGCATTGGCTTGCCTGCTCCTGGCGAAAGCTATACCCGCGGAACGCCCAATGTCTGGAGCCTAACCAGTACCGATGAAGAGCTGGGGCTGGTCTATGTGCCCACGGGCAATGCAACACCTGATTACTTTGGTGGCCACCGCAGTGAAGCAATGGAGAAATACGCCAGCTCGATAGTCGCGCTCGATACCGCTACCGGACGCGTGCGCTGGCACTTTCAAACGACTCACCACGATATCTGGGATTACGATGTGCCTTCGCAACCCACTCTGGTTGATATCCCCGTGAACGGAGAAACGCGCAAGGCTGTTATCGTGCCAACCAAGCGAGCACAGATCTTCCTGCTGGATAGAGAAACCGGCGAGCCGCTTGCAGAAGTGGCGGAACTGCCTACACCCCAGACTGACATTCCGGAAGAGAACACGGTGCCCACTCAGCCTTTTTCAGTGGGCATGCCTTCATTCGATCACGATATGCTGACCGAAGCAGATATGTGGGGCATTACCCCCTTCGATCATGCCTCTTGCCGTACTCAGTTTAAGCGGATGCGATACGAGGGGCCGCTTACGCCGCCGACTACCGGTTATGGATCCCTGTATTACCCCGGCGTTGCCGGCGGAATGAACTGGGGCAGCGTGGCGGTAGATGAAGCCAATCATCTTATGGTGGTGAATTCTCTTCATAACCCTTCTGTGGTGAGGTTGATACCCCGCGCGGAAACACAGCCTCGTTATAACTACGGAATCGGTGGTACCCAGACCGGCACTCCCTATGCCGTTTATTCGTTCTTTTTCCTATCACCTCTGTTTGCTCCTTGCCTGCGGCCACCCTATGGGGAAATGGCAGTGGTGGATCTAGCCAGTAAGGAGATCCTGTGGCGACGCCCGCTGGGAACCACTACTGATATGGGGCCGCTGGGCATCCCCACCCGTTTGCCGCTGCCAATGGGCATGTTTTACTCAGCAGGATCCATTGTCACCGGAGGCGGACTCATCTTTAATGCTGGCGTGACTGACAGTAAAGTGCGCGCTATTGATGTCCTCAGCGGAGAGGAGCTCTGGACCGATGAATTGCCCGCCGCCTCAACTGCAACTCCTATGAGTTACGTCAGCCCAAACAGCGGCAAGCAGTATGTAATTGTCACCGTCCCAGACGGGGGTGGCATTTTGCAGCTAGAAACACAGGTTAATGAAGGAGAGAAAGAACAGGAGGTTGAGGGTGGCTATATTTTCGCTTACGCCCTGCCGGATTGATGCTCAAGGAGGAAGAGCGCTGGCGCTCAGGCTAGCGCTTTAGCACAGACCGAGGAGTGAGCAGTTACTACCTTCTTCCCACTGAATGGGGGCGTGATGTTTTGGGCAGTTAGTGTGTAGTTAGAGCCGTCCAAATCACTGTCGCCATCCTGCCAGGTCGCCCTAATTTCCCCGTCAAATACGTGCACACCATGGGACGTAGCAGATCGCTGAATACCTGCAGCGATTCCGTTGGTCTCTTCATCAACATCTTCAATGCTAGTAAGTAATTTCTCAGAATACCAGGCGACAATCCTCTAATCGCTGCTCTGCCTGTATGGCAGCCAGCGTGGCCGAATCCATGAACAGGGTGGGGTAGGCATAAACCAATAGACCGAAGAAGGTCATTGAGAAAGATGCGCCAACACCAAGCCATATATACAGCTTGTCCTGACCACGGTCCCTAGTAGGGGGGATATACTCGGCTTCAGCCTTTATCTCTTCGCCAAGATCCTTCGAGTTGGGAGGATTCAGCTGGGCTGATTGCTTTCTACGAAGCTTTCGCTATCCAAGGCGGCAGCGCAGGGTTCGCAGAATTCACCGCTATCCAGGAACAACGTACGCATGCCGCAAAGTTCATTTTTTTGCAGTGTTTACATGTCGCAATATTTGCTGAGTTTGGATGGTTAAAGCAGGCCACGGTTTTCTTTCACTTAATTAGGATTTTTATACGGGCATTGGAGGCTATAAGGCGATTAAAAGTCATAATCCATTTCGCGTAACGATTCCTATTAATTGAATACTCATCAATCTCCCGCGAAGCTCAGGGTTCTGGCTGGTATTCTAAAAACCTGTCAGCGCTAAAAATCCGTCGGCTTGGCCTTCGATGCTAGCGACATCAAATTTGTCGCTAGCGGGCCTCTCAATCACTCATTTAAGCTTTGAGTAATCCGTCGCACTCATCATGTAGGCCTCAGCCGAGAGAGGCACAGCGTATTTTTCGCGCAAAGCGTGCCAGGCTGGATCGGCCGCAAACGCAGTCCAAACTTCCTGTCGATGCGCCCGATCCCGGTAGGCCAACATCCAAACCAGCGTGTTAGCGTTGTCTAACCGCTGCCAAACCGCCACCACGTCTGCTCCGTGTTTCTCGAAGATTGCCACTTCCTCTTCGCGAAAACGCTGGTGCAGATTGTCAATGCCGCCTGCTCCATTTACAGCGGGCTCAGCAGTATACATACGCAGCTCGAAACAGCGCGAATCTGCAGCGACATTGCCAGAATATGCCTCAGAGAGATGAGCCGCAGGGCCACAGGGTTCCATATTCGGCTGGCCTAGCGCAGAACTGGCAAAGCTCAGGGTGAAAACTGCAGCAAGTAAAATTTTATTCATGGACGGCTCCCTAATTTATTATTCGGATATTGTATATCTACTTTTTCTATTTTATTTGAGATCTATTCCATCCAAGTCGCAGTCTGGCAGGCAAATTGCTGTGTCAGTGGAATAATCGAAACATATCCTGTCGCAGAATCAATCTTTTGTCTATTACACAGATGCTGTATTTTTGCCTCAGGTAATAATCCCGGCAACTTAAAGGAGAGCGCAATGGGTTTGGCATTGAAATGGACGGCGGGAATGATTGGCTCGATCTGTCTACTCGCAGCATGCAGTGACGATTCCGCCACCAGTTCAACTCCGGCTGTCGCCGCCAGCGGTAGTCAGGATTGCATGCCAGCGGACCTGGTTATCCACAACACTAGCATCTACACCTCTAACAATGACCAGTGGTCAGCGGAAGCTGTGGTGGTGCGTGGTGATCGCATTCTCTATGTAGGCGACAATGGCGGAGCCGCTGCCTATATGTGTGGCGACGCCAATATCATGGATCTGAGCGGGAGCACCGTTTACGCCGGATTCACGGATTCTCACCAGCACCTGGAAGGGGTTGGCCGTCGCACCAAGACTCTGAGCCTGTTTGGCATTCCTTCGCTATCCGAAACGGTCGCGGCTATTGCAGACTGGGCTGCCAACATCCCTGATGGCGAATGGGTCCAGGGCCGCGGCTGGATTGAACGAGAGTGGACCGACGAACAGCGGTTCCTGAACAAGTTCGACGTCGACCCTTTTACCGAGAACAAACCCCTGTTCATGCCCCGCGCTGATGGCGTTTCAGCGCTGGTCAATTCACGCGCCCTGGAACTGGCAGGCATCACCCGCGATACACCCGACCCTGAGGGCGGTCGCTTCGAACGGGATCTGGACGGCACGCCTAACGGTTATGTGTTGGCTAACGCCATGAATGTGTTCCGGGAGCTGATTCCACCGGAGACCGACGCCTACCTGAAGGACAATCTGCTACGCGGTCTGCGCGCCAACGCTGCTCTGGGCTGGACCCAGACCCATGATGCCGGCATGGCATTCCGTCATATCGACTTGATGAAGGAGATACATGCCGAGGGCAACATGGCCCATCGCGTGTATGCGGCCGCGCTGGTGCAGGAAGCCAGCACCATGATTGAACGCGGCAGGGAAACCACCGATGACTACATGTTCGATGTGCGGGGCATCAAGGTATTCATTGACGGCACTCTGGGGTCTCGCGGCGCCGCCCTACTGTCGAACTACTCGGATGCAAATCACAACGGTTTCATGAATCGCACCACCAAGGAAGAGGTGATGCCGGTGCTCGAAGCAGCACTGAGAGGACACTTACAGATTTGGACGCACGTCATCGGAGACCGCGCCGTGCGCACCCTGCTCGACTGGTACGCCGAAGCACGCAATGACCTGGCCCAGGACGAATGGGCCAGCACCGACTTGCGCTGGCGCATGGAACACGCCCAGATCATTCCGCCCTCCGACCAGGCCCGCTTCGTTGACATGGGCGTCTTCCCCTCCATGCAGCCCAGCCACGGCATCGGAGACCTGAATTTCGCGCCTGACCGACTCGGGCCTGACCGACTTGGCTATGCCTATCCCTGGCAGCAGCTGGTAGACCGGGGCCTGATGATCCTCGGGGGCTCGGATGCGCCAGTGGAAGTTGGCGACCCACGCGTAGAATTTTATGCGGCAGTCACGCGTAAGCGATTAGACGGTTCTTCAGAGTCAGGCTGGCACCCGGAGCTCGCGGTTTCCCGCGAAACCGCATTAAAAATGCTCACCATCTGGCCTGCTCACGGTGCGTTTCAGGAGGACCTGCGTGGCTCTGTTGAAGTAGGCAAGTTCGCCGACTTCACAATCTTTGATAGCGACCTGATGACACTACCAGAGTCGGAAATCCTGACCGCTGAGAATATTATGACCATCGTGGGCGGGCGCATCACTTATCGGGCCAATTAGCTCGTTCCAAGACAAATTTAATACCGTGAGTGAGGTGATGGGCCACTGCCAGTTTTTACTTCTGGCACGGTCCGCGCCGCTCCGCTGTGCCCGCCATCATCAAAGAAGCCTAAGCTTGCAGCTTGGTCTTTTTGGCTCCTTCGGCGCTGGCCCTTGATTGTGCCTGAAGCAAACACTGCCAGCGGCCTTTCGACTATCGAAGAAACTGTGATGAAGTCTCTCTCTGCTAATGCAATATATTGGCAGCATGGAGTGAGCAGTAACTGCACCGGGCTCAAGGTGCGTCGGGCTTCTTTTTCAATAGAGCCTGCACTTGGGTTCCCTTGGCCATCACCGTCAACCAGTTGAAACTGCCCTGCTCCAGCATCTCTTTGCCGGCGGTGATCAGGGGATTTACTGCTGCCCAATTCAAGGCACCGCCAGTGCTGACCCGGGTTACGCCAAGATCCGCCAGTTGAGGGACAGAGGCGCCCACAACAAAGGGTGCCAAAACGTTCATGGGCTTGTCTGTCGCTGCAATAAAACGCTGGATTTGCTCAAGTGTTGTCAGGCCGGGAGAGTAAAGGACATGGGCGCCGGTGGCTGAATAGGCCTGCAGGCGCTCAAGGGTATCGTCTGGGTCGTCGACCCCGCGAATCAGGTTCTCCGCGCGGGCAGTCAACAGCACCGGTATGCCAGACTGTTGAATCGCTTCCATAACAACGGCCAGGCGATCAGCCGCTTCATCCTTACTGTAAATAGTCAGCTTATCGCGACTGAAATCCTCGATAGACAAACCGGCAATGCCCGTCTCAATCAGGCGAAGAACATTGTCCCGCAGTGTGGCGTTCTCATCGGAGAACCCGTTTTCGAAATCAGCGTTGAGCGGAATGTCTGTGGCAGCGGCCAGCTCACGGCAGTGGGCGAGTTTTTCTTCAAGTGTCACTGCGCCGTCTGCTCGCCCAAGAGTATAGGCGAAGCCCGAGCTGGTGGTTGCCAGCGCCCCGAAGCCAAGACCCTGCAGCACCCTGGCCGATCCCACATCCCAGGGATTAGGGATCAGCCAGGCACTGTGCTGTTGATGTAGTTCTGCAAAGCGACTGCACTTTTCAAGTTGTGCGGTCACCTGCAATTACTTCTCAAACAGAATGACAAATTTGTCAGTACGACCCTGAATGGAAGGATCAAACACACCATTGGTCAACTGATCTTCGGGGTTCCGGTGAATACTCGAAGTTCTGACAAGGCTCAGACCAGCCGCCTCGGCGTATTCGGTGATGAGGCCTCCGTGAATTCGGTGTAAGGTGCCGCCCACTTCGGGCCCGGAGTCAGCTGCAGCCTCATGATCGATAGCCAGGAAACGACCACCTGGCTTTAATACCCTGGCGATCTCACGGAACGTCACCTCGGGATTGCCTAATGACACATCTCCGGGAAAAAACCAAAGTTCGTGGGGGCCAAGAATCCAGGTGACGAGATCAATGGAACCGTTTGCTGCTTCCAGCTCATCGAAGTTAACCGTGCTAAGAGTCACATTAGAGAGTCGGGCAGCGCGATCGTTGTCCGCATCTCCAGTAAAACTCTCAAATGCTGGAGGATTCTGCATCATTACACTGCCATCAGGACCGACAGCACGACTGAGGATCTCGGTATACCAACCGCCTCCGGCTTCCATTTCGAGAACATCCATCCCCGCCTCTAGGCCTGCGAAACTTAATACTTCCAGCGGCATGCGGCGAGCATCATCATCGGCCTCTTCACTCGGTCTATCAGGGTGATTGAGCGCGCTTGCCACCAGAGCGGCTGAAGACTGCGCGGAAGCTGCGTTGAATGTGAACAAGACCAGTGCCGACGCCAGGCCTGACACTGCCATTTTTGTGAGTTCTTGCATGAGCTACTCCTTTATAATTGAG